>FWPV01000108.1_pt1 | contig 126939 bp, 111 predicted proteins | sample 2228371 | NCBI WGS metagenome assembly FWPV01 (sample SAMEA103939776, study PRJEB20133) | metagenome | reverse complement strand
GACATCGGGGCCAACGGGGCTGCCGATGTACGAAGGATGGGGATCAGGGTGGGCTCGCCTGCGGTCCTGCACCAGCCCTTTCGGGTCCTGGGGGACAAGACGGTCCTGGGCAAGGCCTTGGATGACCGGGCGGGGTGCGCCCTCCTGATCAGGGTCCTGGAGTCCATAGCCAGGGAGAGGCCGGGCTGCCGTGTGGTGGCGACCTTTTCATCAGCCGAGGAGGTGGGGTCGAGAGGGGCTCGGGTAGCTGCTCAGCGATGGGAGCCGCACATGGCCTTCGTCCTCGAGGGGACCCTGGCCACCGACACCCCCGGGGTCAGGCCGGATCAGAGGGTGTCGTCTTTGGGTTTGGGGCCAGTCCTGACCGCTGTGGATCGTAGCCTCATCGTGCCCGAGGGGCTGCTGGAGCGGATCATCTCAGTGGCCGAATCCCTGGGCATCCCCTGGCAGATAAAGACACCGCTTGTCGGCTCCACGGATGGCGGGGCCATCCAGCTCAGCGCCCGTGGTGTGGTCACGGCGGTGGTGGCGGTGCCGTGCCGGTACATCCATTCGCCCGCGTGCATGATGAGGCTGACGGACCTTCTCCATGCGGTGCATCTGGTGGAGGCCTTGGTCCGCGACGCCGAAAGGATCTACCACGACACCCTGGGATGAGCCGCAGTGGGGGCTCGGGCCTCGGTCCAGGGAGCTTGACAGCCGAAGAAGCGAGGCCCAGAATATGGATCATTCGGCCGGTGTAGCTCAGAGGCAGAGCAGCTGATTCGTAATCAGCGGGTCGGAGGTTCAACTCCTCTCACCGGCTTCCTTTGCTGCCGCCGTACGGTCTTGGATACATCCTCGGCACGAAAAGCTGCAGAAGACCCCCTAGGGGGAGGCCTCTCGATCTTCCTCTCCCTGGATCCGCACACCCCTTGCCTTCGCACCCCCTGGGTGTGAAAGTCACACGGGAGACATTCTAATGAATCCTCCTGCCTTGTCCCTGATCTCGCCCCTGCTCGTGACAGGGCAAGGGATCCTCGCGCGGTCCGGGGTTCTCCTTGACATCCACAAGGGCATTGGGTGTAATCCCCATCGGCGGGATCCGGGCAGGGGCTTGCTGGCTCATTGCGATGGGGGCTTCGCCTTGTCGATGGGGCATGGAGCCCGGCCAGCCTGACCGGGGGGGACCAGGTCAGCGAAGCGCAGGGGAGGGACGACTCCGAGGTCCATTGCCGTTGTGTGGAGGACAGTCAAGCGGCCGCTTGGCCCTGTTTGCGGTCCGAGGCGAAAACCGTATCGGCGCAAGATGGGACCGGTCCGTGCCCTGGTGACGAGGATTTGGTCACATAGCTTGGGATGGATACGGGAGGCGATACGGCCGAGCGCGTAGCGTGGGGGCAAGGGCGGAGCCAGGTACCGGTGGAGAGGATGGCGCATGAGGGATTTGGATCTCGACAGGCTGTTCAACCCGAGACATCTTGCCATGATCGGGGCCTCGGGCGTTTTTGGGAAGTGGGGTTTCATGATCCTCTTGAACATCCTGAAGGGGCAGTACCTTGGGCGAGTGTACGCAGTCAATCCAAGGCAAGAGTCGGTCCTGGGGCTGCCGTGCTACCGTTCTGTGCGGGAGGTTCCAGGGCCGGTGGACTTGGCGGTGATTACCACACCGGCATCTTCCGTCCCTCAGGTGATCCAGGAGTGTGGGGAAAAGGGCATCCCCAACGCAGTTGTGGTGTCCTCGGATTTCAGTGAGACCGGAGAGCGAGGTGCAGAGCTGGAGCGTGAGGTCGTCACCTGCGCCCGAGGGTTCGGGATGCATCTGGTGGGCCCCAATAGCATGGGGATCTTCAGTGCCCGGTCGAGCCTTCACGCCTTGATGCCACCTGTGAGGCCGTTGCATGGTCCTGTGTCGATGTTTTCGCAAAGCGGCAACGTGGGGACTCAGATGCTCTTCTGGGGGCTCAACGAAGGGGTGGGGTTCGAGAAATTCGTGAGCAGCGGCAACGAGGGGGACTTAAGCTGCATCGATTACCTGAGATATTTCGCGCAGGATCCGGCAACGAGCATCATCATAGGGTATCTCGAAGGCGTGGAAGACGGAGCCCAGTTCGTGTCGGTAGCAAGGAGTGTCAGCAGTGAGAAGCCTTTGATATTGTTCAAAGGAGGGCGCACCGAGGCCGGGGGCAAGGCGGCTGCCTCTCACACAGGGGCCATGGCCGGCTCGCTGGAGATCTACAGGGGCGGGTTTGTCCAGGCAGGGGTCATTGAGGTCTTCACGACACAGGAGCTCCTGGACACAGCCAAGGCACTGGCGTTGTGCCCGATTCCGAGAGGCAATCGGGTGGCGATATTGACGAGAGGCGGGGGTTGGGGGGTGATCACAGCGGATGCCTGCGCGGAGTACGGACTGGTAGTGCCTAGCCTACCGCACGAGGTGATCGCTAAGCTCGACGCCATTCTCCCCCCTTACTGGAGTCGAGGGAACCCGGTGGATATGGTGGCAGTGGTTCGGATGGAGGCGTACACGGCCTGCCTCGAGGTCCTGGCCCACTGGGATGGGGTGGACTCGGTCATCGCCTTGGGGGGGAGCAACGAGGGGATGATGGAGTACCTGGGCGATCTGGAGACACTCGAGCGTTTGGGGATCCCCACCGAGACCTTCTCACAAATGGAGGCCACCGTCCGTGAAGAGGATAGGGAGGCGTCTTCGTTCACGAGACAACTGATGGAGGAGACGGGCAAGCCCATCATCTTGGTGAACATGAGGCCTCGGGATCGGTACGCGCAACCAGCGGGAGGCGAGGGGCTGGCCATCTATCCGACCCCTGAACGGGCCGTGCGCGCCCTAAAACACATGGCGAGATACAGGGCGTTTCTGAGTCGTTCTGCAAGCCAGAAGGGCTTGGGCGGAGGTATCTGAGGGCCGAGGGCACGATCCTGCCTCTGGCCCTGAAGCGGCCTGCCAAGCCTTCTCCCCATGAGGTATTTGGCAAACGGAAGGATGACTCCCTGTTGAAGATACAATCAACGATAACGAAGAGATAAGGCCCTGTACCGACAATGCGTCAACCTGGGAATGGATATCGCGCAAGCCTGCATCACCCGATCGCGTTTTTCAGGAAGAGAAAGCATGCTATTACCATAATTGGTAACAAAGCGCCACAAAGATCGCCCATGGTCTCTGAAATCGCGCAACTCCCCTCCGGGTCGGCCGTTGCCGATTTCCCTCAAGGTGACGAGCCCTCGCGCTCATCTGTTCGGTGTACTGGCAGGGGAGCTATTGGGGCCGCAGCATGGCAGATCCTCGGATGGCCCCCAGCGGGTTCAGGACTCGTTGAAGAGGAGCTTGAGGGCCCCTACCTCGATGACATCTCCATCGGAGAGCTCTGTCTGGCGGGTTACCAATTCTCCGTTGACCTTTATCTTGACCTTCTCCTCGGGCAGGATGGAGTAACCCGAGGGCCTGCGATTGATGAGGGCCGCCACCTTGGGGTCGAAAAGCCCCTTGAGGCGGATGTCCGCGTCGTCCCTGCGCCCGATGATGGTGAGCTTCTTGTGGAGGGTCACCTCGGGTTGATCCCTTGGCTCCAGGAACTGGATACGGGCCAAGGGCATCTCCTGTGTGGCGTGGCGACCTTTGGGCCGCTCCTCCTGCGGTGTGGCGGCAGCAGCGGGCTCCTCTGCCACGACCTGATCCCCGAGGTCCTCAGCCTCTCGAGGGGGCTGGGTCTCGTCCTCGAAGATCAAGGTATGCTTCCCTATGGTTATCTCGTCCATGTGGTGAAGCTTCGCCTGGACGATCTTCTTACGGTTCACGAAGGTCCCGTTGGTGCTCTTCAGGTCGACGATGATGTAAGCCCCGTCGACCTTCTGGATCTTCGCGTGATTTCCGGAAACCGCCAGGTTGTCGATACGGATGTCGTTGCCCTCCCGGCGTCCGATGCGAATCGAAGGCTTGTCCACTTCATATTCCTTGATCAGAGCGTCTTTGAACTTGAGTATCACCTTGGCCATAACGTCACCACCTCACGTTGGGCCGTCGAAAGCCCAGTGTGTCGTGGAATCATGCCTCGGCATGCCCCCTGAAGATACGCCCTAGGGTACCCCGGAGGCCCCCCATCCTCTGTTTCATCCTACCGAGGCGCACCAAGACTACTGTAACGTTGTCATGCCCCCCACGGTCCAAGGCCATCTGGATCAGGGCCTCGCTGGATGCCGGCAAGTCCATGCTCGTGGACTCCAGGACCTGTCCCATCTCATCGCCGGACAACAGATCTGAGAGCCCGTCGCTGCACAGCACGTACACGTCTCCCTCGACCCACTCGTGCAACTGGAGGTCCACCTCGACATCCCGAAGCACACCAATGGCCCTGGTGATAACGTTCTTGGCCCGCGACGCCCGTGCCTCGTCCTCTGTCAAGAGACCCAGCTTCACCTGATGCAGGACCAAGGAGTGATCCTCTGTGAGCTGCGTCACCTCTCCCGACCGAAGCCTGTAGATCCGGCTGTCCCCCACGTGAACTTGGATCATGTGGTCGCTCTGAGCCAAGAGACCCACCAAGGTGGTGCCCATCCCGTAATACTCGGGCCCCTTCTGGGACATCTCGAATATGGCCCGGTTGGCGAACCGGATGCTGCTCAAGAGCCGATTCGCCGCGGTGGAGAGCCCTGGATCCATCCTCCCCACCAAAGGGACGTCTTTGTTCTTGAGGCTGTTCTCGAAGGTCTCCTTGATGATCTCGACGGCCATCCTGCTCGCGACCTCGCCGGATGCATGACCGCCCATTCCGTCGGCCACCATGAAGAGGCCGAGCTCTTTGTCCACGCAGAAACTGTCCTCGTTGTTGGATCGGACCATGCCTTGATGGGTCCGTCCGATGGCCATGATGTCCAACATCTTCATCCTTGTCAAGTGCCCTGCCCGTTGGACAGGACGAACCCGACTCGCCCCGGCCAACCGTCTTCGCAGGCCGGCCTTCTCGTCACCGATGAGTCCCCACGAGGCCTCACCCCGACCCGGCCTCCCGCTCGAGCCCGCCCCTTGGCAGGCCCTGGAGGGCCGCCTCGAGTTCCTTCGCTGAGCAATACCTCGCCTCGGGCTCCTTGCTCATGAGGCGATCCACCAGATCCCCCAATTCCACTGGGACTTCTGGCCGCAACTGCCGCAAGGGCGTTGCCCGTCTTATGATGATCTGCTCCATCAGGAGATTGGGGTCGTCGTGGAAGAATGGCAAACGTCCAGCCAGCAGCGTGTAGAGGAGCACCCCGAGGGAATACAGGTCGGAGCGCTCGTCCAAGGGTTCACCCAGGATCGCCTCTGGCGGCAAATAGGCAGTCCCTGGAGTGACCTGCCCCTTCTCCAACGGGCCCTGCATCCTGGAGAGGATGTTGGCCGTCCCGAAGTCTGTTATCTTGACCCGTCCCTTGGATAACAGAAACGCGTTGGAGGCCTTGATGTCTCCGTGAAGTATCCCCTGCCCATGAGCGTAAATGAGGGCCTTGCATATCTGATTCGCGATATGCCACACATGTGATATAGGGGTCGGCTTTCCCTTCTGCAACCACCTATCCAGGGGCATCCCTTCCAGGAATTCCATGGCCAAGTACGGCAACCCCAATTCCTCCCCGGCGTCGAAGATCACAACGATGTTGGGATGGTTGAGCCTCCCCGCGATTTCCACCTCCTTGAGGAACAGTTGGGTCAGCTCTGCCTGCTCCTCAGGGGCAAGTTCCTCCTCCCATTCCAGGACCTTGAGGGCAACGAGCCGTTGGATTCGCGGATCCCTCCCCTTGTAGACGCGACCCAAAGACCCGCGCCCTATCTCCTCGATGACCTCGTAACGCCCCATCATCTGGCCAAGGCCTTGCCTTTGCTGGGGCTGGCCCGGCGAGGGGGGAACCACAATGCGCGATGTCCTGAGGGAGAGGCCCTGCGACGCGTCCCCGAGGAGCCTGAGGCGATCGCTCACGTCACGAAAGGAGGTGTCCTTGGCCGCGATCATCTCATAGACCTCTTTGGCCTTCTGGAACATGCGCATGCGCTCGAAATCGAAGCCCAGATGATAGAGCACCTCCATCATCTCTCCATCCAAGGGCACCTTCAGGAACCTCTCGAGGGCCAGCTCCAGCATCCCCTTGCTCTGAAAGGTGAGCCCCAACATCTTGTTGGCCTCTGCGTTCTCCAGGAAGGTCTCGTGGATGGCCTCATAGAGACGTGCGTGATCTATGGCGATCCCCACCTGGTTTGCCAGCATCTGCATGATCTCCATGTCCTGCTTGTAGAAGACCCCCCGGACCTTGTTGATGCCCTGCAGGACCCCGATCACCTTACCCCTGACCTTTACCGGGACACAGACCATGTTGCGGGTGCTGAAGTGGGAGTGTTCGTCTACCTTGCGCGCGTGCCTGGGGTCACGGGTGACATCGTGCACCAGGGCCGGCTCGCCGGTGCTGGCCACCCAGCCGGCGATCCCCTCCCCGATCTTCAGCCGTATCTCCTTGACCTTCTCTCCCTTCTTGCCCAATGCCACCTCGAAGTAGAGCTCGCGACTCTTCTCGTCCACCAGGAGCAGGGAACTCGCCTCGCACCCGACCAGGTCCTTCACGGCCTCCATGGCACGCCGCCTCACCTCGCCCTGATCGAGGGTGGAATTCAGCACGGCGCTCAGCTCCACCAAGGTCTTGAGCTGCTCGATGGTCTCGTGGGCAGTGGGTTTGAGCATGGCTCGGCGGTTCTTCCCCCTTATGGACCCTTGGCGGCCTTGCCCTTGGCCGCTGCTGGTGCCTGTCTCGCCGCGGCGATCTGGTCGACCTTGGCCAAAAAGGCCTTAAGGGCCCGAGACATCTCCCCGGCGCGCTGAAACCGGTCCTTCGGGTCCTTGGCCAAGGCCTTGTCGATCACCTTCTCCAGATATTCCGGGACCCTGGGGTTCAAAGATCGGACCGGGGCGTGCGGTTTGGTGGCGATGACATGGAGCAGGGCCATGATGGACTCGGCCTTGAATGGCCTCTCCCCGGTCAAGAGTTCATAAAAGACAACACCCAGGGAGAAGATGTCCGAGCGTCCGTCTATGGCGTGTCCCGCCACCTGCTCCGGCGACATGTAACTGGGAGTCCCCATGACGATCCCGGCCGCTGTCTGGGTCTTGGATCCCGTGGTTATCCGAGCTATCCCGAAGTCAGTGACCTTGACCTGTCCGCTCTTGAGCACCATGATATTGGCCGGCTTGATGTCCCGATGCACGACCCCCTGCTCGTGGGCATAGTCCAGGGCATCGCAGGTCTGGGCAATGATCTCCACCACACGCCGTATGGGCAGGAGGTTGCCCTTCTTGGCGTGCCCGGTGAGGTCCTCTCCCTCCAGGAGCTCCATGGCGATGTAGGAAAGGTCCCAGTCCTCCCCCACGTCGAATATGGTCACGATGTTGGGATGGGTCAGCCGGCCTGCGGTCTCAGCCTCCCTGAAGAAGCGCTTCTTGACGTCCTCTATCTCCTCCTGCTCGAAGTCCTGTTCGAACCGAATGGTCTTGATGGCGACAACCCGGTTGATCTTGGGGTCCACGCCCTTGTACACGATGCCCATGGCCCCCTTTCCCAGTTCCCCGACGATCTCGTACCGGCCCAGGGTGGGGTTCTCCGTCGCCCCTTCGAGCATCACCGTGCTCTCCTCCTTGGGGCGCAAAGAGGCCAACGCAGGGCTCACAGGGGCTGCCACCGCGGCACGCAGCTTCTCATACCTGGCCTTTATGTCCTTGTAGTTGGGGTCTGCCTGGGCCATGTGCTCGTATACCGACATGGCCTTGTTGAGCATGCGCTTGCGCTCGAAGTCCAGGGCCAGGTTGTAAAGGATGTCCTTCATCTCCTCGTCGACGGGCAGGCCTCGGAACTTCTCGAAGGCCAGATCAAGCATCCCTTTTCCCTGGAAGGCCAGGCCGAGCATCTTGTTGGCCGCGTCGCTTTCCTCCTCTACGAACTCCTTCTCCAACTCGGTGACGAAGAACCGCCTGGAGATGATGGCCACGTAAGCCAGAAGGAGCAGCAGGAGGGGCGGAACGAGCCGGATCCAGATCCCTTGCTGGAATACCAAGGCGAGGACCCCGGCGGTGCCCACGAACAGCGCCAGGGTGACCAGCGCCCCTGTCATGGCCCGAAGACGGGGCAGGATCATTGAGGCGTAGAGCCCCAATATCAGCAGGATCATGAGCTCCAGCAGAAAGGCCCACGAGGGGCGCCCCAGGCTATACCCGCTGAGGATGTTGGCCACGACGTTGGCCACCCCCTCCACCGCCGAGAGGCGGGGACTCATGGGGGTGACGAGGCGATCCGTGAGCCCCACGGCGGTGAAACCGATCAGGACCGCCTTGCCTTGGAACACGGAAGGGGAGACCTTGCCGTCCAGGACATCAGCGAACGGGTAGTGGGGGAAGGTCCTCTCGTCTCCCATGTATCGGACGAGCATGCGCATGACCCCGTCGGTATGCAGGAAACGACTCCCCAGGGAGATCCCACGGCCGAGGTGGCATATCATCTCCTCCGGTGCGACACCGAGAAAACGAGCCGCCACCAGCAGGCTGAATCCGGGATAGAGGTCCCCCTGATAGCTGACCACCAGGTTCTCCGAGCGGGTAGCCCCGTCAGGGTCGATGGGGAAAAGGATTGGGCCCATGCCCGCGGATGAGTTGGCGAACCGTTGGAGGGGAGGGGAGCATTCCGTGGCCTCCACCGCCGCCCCTTCTCCCAGCCCCTTGATCAAGCGGAACGCATGACGGTTGACATACGGCTCAGGGGGTTTGGGGACCTTGGGTGCCCGCTCCACGCCGCCCCCCTTCATGGGCATGAGCAAGACCACGTTTCCGGCCTCCTGGATGGCCCCCTCCAGTTGGGCATCATGGTCCAGCTCCTGACGGAGTCTTTCCATCTCCTGCCTAAGGGGCTCGAGCAGCCCCCTTACCATCCCAGGGCCCAAGGCCTCCATCTGACTCGCGAGCCGGTCCAGGACTCGAAGCCCTGAGCTCTCCTCCGGGTCCTGGAACTGTATGGCCGGGGCGATCACCTTGGCGCCGGAGGCCTTCAGGCGCTTGATAAGGGCGGCGGTGTGGGATCTGGGCCATGGCCAACGGCCGAGACGCTCCATGCTCTGATCGTCTATGGCGACTATGGCCACCTGCCCCCCATGGTGGGCCGAGCCCGCGAGCTGCATCCTGAGGTCGTAGGACTTGAGCTCGGCGATCTCCAGGAATGACGGCTTAAACAGGTAAAGGATGATCACAAAGGCGGTCACCCCCCAGGCCACGAGGAAGTCGAACCGCCTGATGGGCCTCTTGCCGGAAAGGGTCTTCTTGAACATGGAGTGCTGTCCCTCAAGAGGCGCCTGGTACAATCAGCCCCGTCGGGGTCACGGCCACGGGCCTCTGAGCTGCTGCATACGTACTATAGATTCACACGCCTTGTCAATGGAAATTCAATCGTTTTCAGGGACTCCTCCTGCCTCGACACACCCCCGAGGCCAGCGCCCATGCCCCCCAACAGAGGGATTTGTCATCCTTCGGTCGTTGACGCGTGTTCCTTTGGTGTGATACGGAAAGCCAAGGGGGATCGGACCATGCACTGCCTGTTCCCTTGGCTGGTGGTCGGTTTCATCGTGGGCCTTGTGTTGGGTTCATGGGTGGCACTGCCAGACATTCTTTGGGGGCTGCCGGTGGTGGCCGCCGCAGGCCTGGTCCTCGGGAGGAAGGTCGGTGTGGGGGCTTGGCACTGGGCCTTCGCCCTGCTTTTGTTCGCTTCGTTGGGCGCGCTCCATTCCCAGAGGATCATCCCTAGGGAACTCCCATCCGAGCATGTGGTGCACCACGCACGGGGAGAGACGGTGGGCCTGGAAGGGGTCATCGTCCAGGCCCCTCGGGTCATGGAGGATCGGACGCGTCTCCTCCTCGATGCCCAGCTGGTCTTCGCAGGGAAGACCCCAAGGGCGGTGGAGGGGCTCGTCCTCATCACCGTTGGTCGGGGAGGGGAGACCCTGCGATACGGGGACAGGATCCGACTCAGGTGTAAGCTGCGCACGCCCGAGCCGAGTCCCAACCCAGGGGGGTTCGACTGGAGGAGTTTCTTGGCCCTCCAAAGGATCTACGTCCAGGGGTTCGTCCCGGATGTCCGGGAGATAGTCCTCATCAGACATGGCCAGGGGGGATGGCCCAGGGGGCTTCTGGAGGAGATCCGCGGGAGGATCTCCTCGTTCTTCCGGGAGGAGTTGCCCACCCCTTCCAGGGAGATCCTCCTGGCCATCGTGGCAGGGGGGCAGTCATCCCTCCCGGCCCGGTGGCGGGAGGCCTTCGCGGCCGTGGGGTTGTCGCATCTCTTGGCCATCAGTGGACTGCATTTCGGGCTGCTCGCCATGATGGTCTATGGCTCGGCGCGGTGGCTTCTCCTCAGGTCCGAGAGGATGGCCCTCAGGGTGCCTGTGGATAAGTGGGCTTGGATGCTCACCTTGCCGATCCTCCTTGGCTATGCGGGCATAGCCGGTATGGGGGCATCTGTCCAGCGCTCCATGATAATGATAATGGCCCTGGTGGTGGCGCTCCTGCTGGACCGAGTCAGGGGGCTCTACCACGCCCTGGCCCTGGCAGCCATGGTCATCTTGCTCTGGGACCCCGGCTCGGTCTATGAGATCTCCTTTCAGCTTTCCTTCCTCGCGGTCCTGGGGATCCTCTATGCGGTCCCGCGGTGGGCTGAGCTGCTCCCCAGGCGAGATCCCCTCTCCATGTTGGAGCCGGAGGCCCGGGGCAGGAGGTGTCTGAGAGGCCTTTGCCTGCTGGCCATGACCTCCATGGCGGCCCTGCTGGCCACCCTCCCTGTTTCCATCCTCCACTTCCACATGATGCCGGCCATCGCGCTCCCTGCCAACCTCCTCGTGGTCCCCATCTTCACCTCTCTGCTCCTGCCCCTTTCCCTCATAGGCTCAGCCCTGATCCTGGTATGGCCGTCCGCCGGGGTCTGGCCGCTGTGGTTTTGTGCCTGGTTGACCGATCTCATAGCCAAGGGCATAGAGTGGGCGGCCCGATGGAGCGGCGGGGGCCTCTATCTGCCATCCCCCAGGCCGTGGGAGGTGGCCCTGTTCTACGGGGTGTGTGTCGGACTCTGTAACCTCAGGAAGGGCAAATGGATACGTGGGCTGACAGTGGCCATGGCTCTGTCGCTCGTGGGCCTGTGGGTGGGGGAATGGATCTCTCGGGGGATGGAGAGGGATCTCAGGGTGCATGTCCTCAGCGTGGGAAACGGCAACTCCGTTCTCATCGAGGGCCCCAAGGGCGCGAGGTTGTTGGTAGATGGGGGAGGGGGCCTGGACTCGGCGCCCGATGTGGGTGCCCTTCAAGTGGCCCCGGTCCTCTGGCATAAAAGGGTGATCGCCCTGGACCGCGTCATACTCTCGCACCCGCATCCGGATCACATGGGAGGGCTTCGGTTCATCATGAAGGCCTTCCGGGTGGCCAGCCTGTGGGACAATGGCGACCGGCCAGAGGGCCTGGAGTATCAACGGTTTAGAGAGGCGGCCTCCATGAGGGGACTGACGCCTCGTTTGCTCCACCGTGGCATGAAGTGGAACCTAGGGGATGCCGTTGTGGAGGTCCTCCATCCCCCTCCAGGCATCACGGTCTTCGAGGGGAAGACCCAGGCCTCCAGGACCAACAACGGCTCCCTGGTCTTGAGGGTCTCTTTGGGGATGGTCTCGGTCCTCCTGCCGGGCGACATCGAGGCCGAGACCGAAAAGTGGCTGGTGGCCCATGGAGACCTGGGTGCCACGGCCATGGTGGTCCCCCATCACGGAAGCCGCAGCTCCAGTTCCGAGGCCTTCGTCGATGCAGTCTCCCCCCGCTGCGTGGTGGTCCCGTCGCGGGCCGGTGAAGGGGGGGTGGCCCGCGACGAGATCATGGCCCGCTATCGCAAGAGGGGCATCCTCGTACTACACACCGGAGAGGATGGCATGGTGAGCCTTCTCACAGACGGCAAGACCCTAGCTGTACAGACCCATATGAGCCAGCGAAGGGAGAGGATCCCCCTAGAGCTCATCGATGGCGAGCCTGACCTCCCTGAGCAATGATTCCATCTTGAAGGGTTTCTTCAGGAGCCCTTTGACCTTCGCCCTGAGGAGTTCAAGGGGATATGGCACGTCTATGTGGCCCGTGGAGATCAAGACCCGCGCCTTGGGGTCCATCTCCAGGAGCCGGTCCAGGCACTCGGCCCCATCCATCACCGGCATTGCCAGATCCAGGATGACCAACTGGAAGCGATCTTCCTCCGCCATCCCTCTCCTGTAGAGCCTCAGGGCATCCTCGCCGTGCGAGGCCACCGACACACGATATCCCCTGTACTCCAGGACCTCTCGCACGATCTCCAACAACTGCGGCTCATCGTCCACCACCAAGATGGACTCGCCACGCCCCCCGGGCGGGGGGGGCTCGGCCTCTGCCACCTCTTTGCCCTCCTGCGAGGCAGGTGGCAGGTAGACCCTGAAGGAGCTTCCCACCCCCATCACCCCAGGGCTCTCCGCGGCTATGTAACCCCCGTGGGCCTTCACTATGGAGTAAGCGATGGCCAGGCCCAAGCCAGTCCCTTTGCCGGGCTCCTTGGTGGTGAAAAAGGGCTCGAAGACCCTATCCAGGATCTCGGGCGACATCCCCTCGCCGTTGTCATTTACCTGGATCTCCACGAAGCGGCCGTTGGTGGCCCATGGATGGGAAAGCAGGAAGGCCTCGTCCAGGTCCGTTACACGGGTTACGAACTGGATCTTGCCCCCGCGGGGCATGGCATCTCTGGCATTGAGGGCGAGATTGACCAGGAGTTGTTCCAACTGGGGCGAGTCCCCCATGACCGACGGCACGTCCTGTTGGAGGGAGAGCTCCAGCTCCACGGTCGGGGGCATGGCCTGCCGCAGGAACCGCTGCACCCACTCCACCACCTGGTTCACGTTGACCGGTTGCCTCTCTCCCACCTCCACCCTGGAGAAGGCGAGCATCTTGCGGGTGAGGGCCGCCCCCCTTTGGCAACTCAATGCGATCTCTCGGAGGTATGGGGCCCATGGATGGTCTGCCTCCGTGCCGAAGGAGATGAGCTGGGCATAACCCTGAATGGCGGCCAGGATGTTGTTGAACTCGTGGGCCACGCCTCCGGCCAAGGTGCCCACCGCCTGCATCTTCTGGGCATGCTGGAGCTGGCGCTGGAGGCGCTCCTGCTCGGTGACATCCCTGAGCAAGCCCTGCATGGCAACCCTCCCCTCGTAGGTGACCAGCGATCCCGTGGCCTCCGCCCTGAAGGTGGAGCCGTCCTTGCGAACGGCCTGGTAGACATGGGGACCCCTGTCCAGGGGCCTCCCTTCCATCCTGGCACGGATCCTTTCCCTTATCCTGTAGTGATCCTCAGGGGAGATCACCTGCCATACCGTGAGCCCCAGCCCTTCCTCTTTGGTGTAACCGAAGAGCTCGCATATCCTCTGGTTGAGGAAGAGAAAACGCCCTGTAGGGACCTCGAAGACGAAGAAACCTTCCAAGGTGTTCTCGACCAGTGACCGATAACGCTGCTCGCTCTGGATCAAGGCCTCCTCGGCCTGCCTCCTGGCGGTGATCTCGCTCAGAAAATTCAGGGTTGCCGGTCTCCCATCCCAGACGATGGCGACGGCGTTGATCTCCATCCACTTGACAGTGCCGTCCTTGGCCACGACCCGAAATGGATAGACGTGAGGGAGTTCCTCTCCCCTGAGCCTCCTCAAGTGGCGCTCGAGGACCATCTGTCTGTCTTCCGAGTGGATGAACTCGACGAAGGGCCTGGAGGTGATCTCCTCCTGGGAATAGCCGAGGGTCTCCGTGACCTTAGGGTTTGCGAACCTGATCACACCGTCCTGAGCCACCAAGATGAGCTCATTGGCATGCTCCACCATCAACCGATATCTCTCTTGCGACTCAGCATCCATTGTCACCCTCTGCCCATCGGCCGAGAAGAGAGGCGAGCTCCCCCATCTGGTCCCCAAGATGGACAACGCAGGGATGGAGCCGCCTTTTCGCCCTTGGGATGCCGGTAGATGCTAGTATCTCCGCAGCGATCGCTCGCCCGGGACAGACCCATGTCCCTGCGCCTCAGGCCCTAGCCATCGTTCGCCCCATGGGGACTCGCAAGGGTTGGGGCCCGCCCCCTGCCTCGGCGGCCTGCATCTTCCCTAAGGGGCGGTCCGCCCGAGGCCCTGGCCAAGTCCTGGCAAATCGAAGCGCCTCCGCCAGGTCGCTTCTAGAGACGCCATCCCCTGTGCTCGGTCGACCACTTTTCAACGAGTGCCCACGCCCGCCCCTGTGGCCATTGGCAAGAAGGAGATGGACCCCGGTATTATCGGTCAGAGTCGCAAAGAAGTAAAGGGGCGAGCTGTATGCAAGCTGTTATTTTCCTTGACGGTTTGAGGTTAATCTTTTAAAATTCAAGCTTTGACAATGCGATACGAAGGACGCTGGATGAAGATTCAGGCCATAAGGGGTATGCGGGATGTCCTGCCCGGCGAAGTAGAGACGTGGCAGTTCATCGAAAGCGTAGCGAGGCGAGTCTTCGAGACCTATGGTTTCTGCGAGATAAGGATCCCGGTCTTGGAGAGCACCGAACTCTTCTCCAGGAGTATCGGCCAGACCACGGACATCGTGGAGAAGGAGATGTACAGCTTCACCGACCGCGGCGGCGCCTCCCTGAGCCTGCGGCCCGAGGCCACGGCCGGGATCCTCAGGGCCTGCATCGAGCACAGCCTCTTCATGTCGGAGTCGGTTCACAAGCTGTATTGCATAGGGCCCATGTTCCGGCGCGAGCGGCCTCAGAAGGGTCGCCACCGCCAGTTCCACCAGATCGACGCCGAGCTCCTTGGTGCCACGGATCCCAGGGCCGATGCCGAGATATTGGCCATGCTCCGAGCCTTCTTCTCTGAGCTCGGGCTGGGCAGGCTAGAGTTCCAGATCAATTCCTTGGGCTGCTCCATCTGCAGGCCCCCCTTCAAGGAATCGGTCCTGGGGTTCCTGCGAGGCAAGGAAGGCGATCTGTGCCAGGACTGCCAAAGGAGGCTCAGGCTCAACCCCCTTCGCGTCTACGACTGCAAGGTGGAGAGGTGTCGCGATCTCTTGATGGGTGCACCGAAGGTCCTGGATCACTTGTGCCCTGATTGCATGGGGCACTTCCAGGCCGTGAGGGGGTATCTCGATCTGCTCGGGGTACCTCATTGCATCAACCCGCACATCGTCAGGGGACTGGATTACTATACCCGCACCACCTTCGAGGTGGTGAGCGAAGAGCTGGGGGCCCAAAACGCGGTCTGCGGTGGGGGGCGCTATGACCGGCTGATCCAGGAGTTGGGGGGGCCCGAACTCCCTGGGATAGGCTTCGCCATCGGGGAGGAGAGGTTGGCCTCGGTCCTGATGGCCCAGAGGCCGTGTCCACCTCGCCCCCTGGAACTCTTCGTTGTCGCCTTGGGCCCTGAGGCCATCAGGGAGGCCTTTGTCTGGGCAGACAAAGCCAGGATGATAGGCCTGCGTACAGAGGTTGACCTGAGGGGGGGGAGCCTGAAGGCCCAGTTGAGACGGGCCAACAAGCTGGGGGCGCGCCGTGCCTTGATCCTCGGCCCTGAGGAACTCGCCTCAAGACGAGCGGCCCTGCGAGATATGCGGGGCGGGGTCCAGGTGGAGGTCCCGCTGGAAGGACTGGGTGAGCTGTTGACCCAGTGGGGCGCAGAGGCCAGGGATCGGGGATGGACGAACCCAGGAAGAGGGAGGCTATGAAGAGGACCCATTACTGCGGGACTCTCTCCGAGGCCGACGTGGGCCACCGTGTGTGCCTCGCCGGCTGGGCACAGACCGTTCGAGATCTCGGTGGGGTGATCTTCGTGGACCTCAGGGATCGCAGCGGCATAGTGCAGGTGGTTTTCAACCAGGAGCGTTCGCCCGAGGCCCACACGGAGGCCGGGAAGATCCGTTCCGAATACGTCCTGAGTCTCGAGGGCACGGTTCGCCGGCGCCCCCCGGAGACGGAGAACCCGAAGATCCCCACTGGCACGGTGGAGGTCATGGTGGAGCGCCTGGAACTCCTGAACGAGTCCCAGACCCCCCCCTTTCCTTTGGAAGACGAGGTGGAGATCGCCGAGAGCGTGAGGCTCCGCTATCGGTATCTGGACCTGCGACGCCCGAAGATGATGAGGAACCTCATCTTGAGGCATCGGGCCACCAGCACCGTGCGCGACTTCCTCAACGCTCAGGGCTTCGTGGAGGTGGAGACCCCGTTTCTCACCAGGAGCACCCCGGAGGGGGCCAGGGACTATCTGGTACCGAGCCGGATGCAGCCTGGGCACTTCTATGCCCTGCCCCAGTCTCCCCAGCTCTTCAAACAGCTCCTGATGGTGGCAGGCCTTGATCGTTACTACCAGATCGTCAGATGCTTCAGGGATGAGGACCTGCGTCGGGATAGACAGCCCGAGTTCACCCAAGTGGACCTGGAGATGTCCTTCGTCACGGAGGAGGATATCCAGGCCGTGACCGAGGCCCTGATCCAGAGGCTCTTTCAGGAGGTCCTGGGGGTAGACCTGGAGACCCCTTTCCCCCGCATCCCTTATCAGGAGGCCATGGCCCTTTACGGGACGGACAGGCCGGACACGCGTTTCGACCTCCACCTAGTGGATCTCACAGAGGCCTTCAAGGCGACGGGATTCCGGCTCTTCGCCAGGGCCATAGAGGAAGGTGGGATCGTCAAGGCGCTTCCCCTCAAGGGGCAGTCGGGCCTGCCCAGGGCGGAGCTGGACCGTCTCCAGGGGGAGGAGAACCTCAAACTCCATTATCAGATACAGACAGGGGCGAAGGGGGTCGCATGGATCAAGTGGACGCAGGACGGTTGGCAAGGGCCGGTGGCAAAGGCCCTCGGGGAGGCAGAGCGTGAGGAGATCGCCCGTTTGGCCAACCTGGGGCCCGGAGACCTGATCCTCTTCGTGGCCGGTGCCGGAGAGATGGTCAACCAGACCCTGGACTTGCTGCGCAACCACTTCGGGCGCAAGCTGGGGCTGATAGACCAAAGCGCCTTCAGCTTCGTCTGGGTTACGGAGTTCCCACTGCTCGAGTACGACCCCCTGGACGGGAGATACCGAGCGGTCCACCACCCCTTCACAGCGCCAATGGCCGATGACCTGGACCTGCTGGAGGTAGATCCCGCCAGGGTCAGGGCCCGGGCCTATGACGTGGTGCTGAACGGCAACGAGATCGGTGGGGGGAGCATCCGCAATCATCGTCTGGACGTTCAGATGCGCCTGTTTCGAGCCTTGGGGATTCCCGAAGAGCAGGCCAGGGAGAAGTTCCATTTCCTTCTGGAGGCCCTGGGATACGGGGCGCCTCCCCACGGCGGGATCGCACTGGGCTTCGACCGCATCGTGATGCTGATGGCCGGGGCGGGCACGATCCGTGACGTCATCGCCTTTCCCAAGACCCAGAGGGCGGCCTGTCTCCTCACGGAGGCCCCGGCTCGAGTAGATGCGAAACAACTGGAGGAACTCTGGATCCAGATAAGGCATAAGTGATACCGCGGTCGCGGCGGGAAGGGCTTGGCTCAGCGGCCCTGGGGGGACAGGGGCGTCGGTTGGGGGAGGATTTTCGGGAGGTCTGGGACATGGCGAAATGGGACAAAGAGAAACGCATACTCTACCACGAGATATCCAAGTTCGAGGAGCGGGACCTGCGGGAGGTGACGGAGCCCAACCTTCTCCGCGGTGTGTTCCCCTACGACACGGTCCCGCGGATCGACTTCGACCAGAAGATAATCCCCATAAACCCTGCCAAGGGGATGTACATCACGGACACCACCTTCCGGGACGGGCAGCAGGCGCGTCCCCCGTTCACCCCCAAACAGATCGAGGACCTGTACGAGATGCTCCATCGCCTGGGGGGTCCGGATGGGATCATCAGGCAGTGCGAGTTCTTCGTGTACAGCCCCAAGGACCGGGAGGCGGTGGAGCGTTGCCTGGCCAAGGACTTTCGATTCCCGGAGGTCACCGCGTGGGTCAGGGCGACGCGCGATGACCTGCGCATAGTCAAGGAGATGGGGATCAAGGAGACCGGGGTGCTGATGTCGGTGTCGGATTACCACATCTTCCTCAAGCTCAACAAGAACCGCAGACAGGCCTTCGAGGATTACACTGCCATGGCCAAGACCGCCTTGAACCACGGGATCATCCCGCGCTGTCATTTCGAGGACATCACCCGCGCTGACATCTACGGGTTCTGTATCCCTCTGGCCAAGGAGCTCATGAAGCTCAGGGAGGAGACGGGCGTAGACATAAAGATCCGACTGTGCGATACCCTCGGTTTGGGGGTTACGTACCCGGGGGCGGCCGTCCCGCGTTCAGTGGACAAGCTGGTGAGGGCCATGATCGACGACGCCGGCGTTCCTGGCAGACTCCTGGAATGGCACGGGCACAACGACTTCCACAAGGCCTTGATCAACGCCACCACCGCCTGGCTGTACGGATGCAGTGCGGCCAACGGTTGTCTGTTGGGGCTTGGGGAGCGCACGGGCAACACCCCGGTGGAGGCGCTGGTGATGGAGTACATCGCCCTGAGGGGGCAAGACGACGGGATGGACACCCGAGTGATAACGGAGATCGCCGAGTACATGCAGAGGGAGATGGGGATCAAGGTCCCGCCCAACTACCCGTTCGTGGGGGAGGAGTTCAACTCCACTTCAGCAGGTGTCCACGTGGACGGCATCTTGAAGAACCAGGAGATATATACCATCTTCAACGCCGAGAAACTCCTCAACCGTCCCTTGAAGGTGGTGATCACGGACAAGTCCGGGATGGCCGGGATCGTGCACTGGATAAACGGTCATCTCAACCTCAAGGGACCTCAGATGGTGGACAAGCGCCACCCCGGGGTGGCCAAGATATACAAGGCGGTCATGAAGCAGTACGAAGAAGGCCGCACCACCGCCATCGGGTCCGAGGAGATGAGGCGATTGGTGCGCAAGTACCTGCCGGAGTACTTCGTGAGCGATCTCCAATTGCTGAGGCAGAAGGCCGCAGAGGTGGCCGTCCACCTGATCGAAGCCCTGGTGGAGAGGCCCGAGATACGCTCCATGGACCCCTCCAAGCAGGAGCCGCTGATGGAGGCGCTGGCGGAGGAAAACCCGTTCATCCAGTGGGTCTACGTGACCAACATAGAGGGGAGGATCACCACCAAGATCATAACCCAGCTCATAGATCGGGCCAAGTACCCCGCCTTGGTGATAGAGGAGGATTACTCCGACAGGCCCTGGTTTCTGGGCCCGCTCAAGGATGGGAGGAGCCACGTGACGGACTTCTACGTCTCGCGTTTCACTCATCAGTTGGCGGTCACGGTCTCTGCCCCGATCAGGAACGACCAGGAGGAGATCGTCGGCATACTGGCAGCGGACATAAAGTTCGATGAACTCGTCAAGATGGTGGAGGAAGACGGCAAGCAGACGCAATGAAGAGGTGCAGGATGCATGAGGCATTGCGGGGTGTGTCCGGGCCTTCCCTCGCTGTAGCTCGTCCTGAATCGTGTCTCCCAGATCCTGCACCTGGATCGAGGCACTTCATTGTAAGGAGGGATCATGGTGCAGAGGACCCTTTCCATCGTGAAGCCTGACGGGGTATCCAAGGGGCTCATCGGTGAGGTCATCGCCCGGTTCGAGAGGGCGGGGCTGAGGCCTGTGGCCGCCAAGATGGTGAGACTGACAAAGGCCCAGGCACAAGGTTTCTATGCGGTGCACCGCGGAAAGCCGTTCTTCGAGAGTCTGACCGATTTCATGTCTTCGGGTCCGGTCCTCCTCATGGTCCTGGAGGGAGAAGACGCCATCCACACCACCAGGCGGATCATGGGGGCAACCGATCCCAACAAGGCGGAGCCCGGGACCATCCGGCGCGACTTCGCGGCAAATGTGGAGCAGAACATAGTCCATGGTTCGGACGCCCCGGAGACGGCGGCCTTCGAGATAGGATACTTCTTCGATGCCTTGGAGATCTGTGCGGACTGACCGGAGTTGCCGAAAGGTAGGGCCTCGATGCATGATGTACGACACTCGGGAAGCCGTGCACGGCGCTGGCGGTGGCACAGGGGGGATGCATCTCTTTGAGCGCTGGATCTCCCTGGCATCGGGCAAGGTGGCCTTGTCGAGGAGACAGAGATGTTGGCTCGCAGGAAGAGAAGGGGGGGACAGATGCCGAAGGGTGTCGGCGAGATCAATGCCTTGATGGGCAAGGGGACGGAGTTCCAGGGAGACCTCAAGTTCGAAGGCACGGTCAGGATCGACGGGATCTTCCGCGGTGAGATCCAGGCAGCAGGCACCCTGGTGGTGGGGGAGGGCGCCAAGGTCGAGGCCAAGATCCGTTGCGCGACCGTCATAGTGAGCGGAGAGGTCATAGGTGATATAGAGGCCACCCACCGCGTCGAGGCCGTGGCCCCGGCACGCATCCAGGGCAACATCCAGACACCCGTCCTGGTCATCAACGAGGGGGTCCAGTTCGACGGCATGGCCCGTATGGAGGGGGTGGGGGTGGCGGAGAAGGAAAAGAAGGTCTCCATCTTCGGGTTCCGCGACAGGCGGCCGCCAACGGATGAGACCTCCCAGGCCGAGGGGCAGTGAGCTCAAAGGAGGCAAAGGGGGCCTCGTTGGGCGGCTGCCTGCTGGGCGAGTCGAAGGGGAAGCCGTGAGGGCCGGCAAGGGTGATCTCCCCTTGCGGGAAGCACCCAGCGGCACGGCCCTCCGGCGTCTCGATGGCGGCGCAGATGGGTTCCATGGGAAGGGGCCCGAGACTGCGACAGTTGAGGGGAGGTAGGCCTCATGGAGCCAGGTATTACCAGGGATGAGGCGATAGGGCTTGTCAAGGGGTGGCTCCAGTCAGAGAGCCTGTTCAAGCATTGCCTGGCCACCGAGGCCATAATGAGGGCCCTGGCCGAGAGGTTGGGGGGGGATGTGGAGGCGTGGGGGATAGCGGGGCTGCTCCACGACCTGGATTACAACCAGACCAAGGATCGTATGGAGGAACATGGTCGCCACACCGAACGAATCCTCCAGGAAAAGGGGGTTCACCCTGAGGTGATCCACGCGATCCTGGCCCATAACGCAGAGAACTTGGGCATAGAGCGGAGGAGCGCATTCGATTTCGCCCTGACATGTGCCGAGACCATGACGGGCATGGTCATCGCCACAGCCCTCGTCTACCCGGACAAGAGACTGGCCAGCGTCAAACCTTCATCCATAGTCAAGCGTATGAAGCAGAAGGAGTTCGCCCGGGCGGTGAATCGTGAGCACATCAGGCTCTGCGAGAGGATCGGAATCCCGCTGGAGGAGTTCTGTGAGCTGAGCCTCCTGGCCCTCCGTGGGATACACGAGGATCTCGGCCTTTGATACCGTATCCAAACATATCGCCCGTCGTATTCTCTTTAGGTCCCATACAGGTCCGGTGGTATGGGATCATGTACCTCGTGGGGTTCGCGACCTGTTATGTGATCCTGAACTACCTGGCGGGTCGGAAAGGCTCCCCCTTTCGCAAGGGGGTCCTGCTGGACTTCTTTGTCTATGCCGCCTTGGGGATAGTGATAGGGGGGCGTCTCGGATACGTGCTCGGTTACAACCTGTCCTATTACCTGGACAATCCCTTGGAGGTCTTCGCCTTGTGGCACGGGGGACTGTCCTTTCACGGCGGTTTCTTGGGGGTGATGGTGGCCGGGTGGTTGTTCGGTAGGCGACACGGGTTGTCCTTCTATGAGATCGCCGACCTGGTGGTCATTCCCCTGCCCATCGCCTTGGGGCTGGGTCGCATCGGCAATTTCATCAACGGAGAGCTCTTTGGCCGGCCGAGCCAAGTGCCATGGTGTATGGTCTTCCCCAGGGGCGGGCCTGAGTGCCGCCACCCCTCCCAGCTGTACGAGGCCCTCTTGGAGGGGTTGGTGCTCTTTGTCCTGATGTGGTGGATAGGCCGCAGGCCCAGGCGGGCTGGTGCCACATTCTGTGCCTTCGTCGGGCTCTATGGGGCCTTCAGGTTCCTCGTGGAATTCACGAGGGAGCCAGACCCGCAGATCGGCTTCGTGCTGGGCCCTTTGACCATGGGGCAGATGCTGAGTCTACCCATGGCCCTTGTGGGGGCCTGGGCATTGTGGAGGAAGAGGGGCAATCCCCCCTCCCTTGACAAGGAGGGGGACTCTCTATAATTTTAAATGATATCTGCGGGATGAGGGCCGCTGCCGTCTCATCAGACCGTCCTCATTGCACTAGAACCAGCCATCGAGAGGATGGAGCGGCGTTACGAACCGCGCCAGGTAGCGAACCATGGCAGTGGCGTGTGAGGAGGAGATCACATGATCGAGGTCCAAGGCCTCACCAAGTACTACGGGACGACACCGGCGATCCAGGACGTCAGCTTCGAGGTGGAAAAGGGAGAGATCGTTGGCTTTCTGGGGCCCAACGGGGCCGGCAAGACCACTACCATGCGCATACTCACCTGTTTCTTCCCTCCAAGCTCCGGGAGGGCCAAGGTGGCCGGTTTCGACGTCTTCGAAGAGTCGCTGGAGGTGCGGCGCAGGGTCGGGTACCTTCCCGAAAACGTCCCGCTATATCAGGACCAGACCGTATGGGCCTACCTCAATTTCATGGCAGAGGTCAGGGGTCTGGGGGCCTCGAAGCGCAAGGCGCAGGTGGCCCAGGTGATGGATCAATGCGGCCTGGAAGAGGTCAGTGGGAAACTGATCGGCAAGCTCTCCAAGGGGTTCCGCCAGCGGGTGGGGATCGCCCAGGCGCTCCTTCATCGCCCGGAGGTCCTGATCCTCGATGAGCCCACCATAGGTTTGGACCCTCGTCAGATCATAGAGCTAAGTCACCTGATCCGAAGCCTCGCCGGGGACCGAACCGTGATCATCAGCACCCACATATTACCGGAGGTCAGCATGATCTGCGGTCGCGCCCTGATCATAAACCAGGGACGAATTGTGGCGGCCGACACCCCAGAGACCTTGACTGCCAGGCTGCAGCGTGGCTTTCGCATCCACCTCCAGGTAGATGGCGGAGATCGGACGGCTGTGACAGAGGCCTTGAGAGGAATCGAGGGGGTAACGGCGGTGGAGGTGGAGCGGGTCGTGTCCCCGACCGTCAATGCCTTCTTGGTCCACTCGCGAGACGAGAGGGATGTGAGGCGTGACCTGGCCCGTGTTGTGATCGAGCGAGGTTGGGGACTCTTGGAGCTCAGAAGCGTGGACATGAGCCTGGAGGACATATTCCTCCAGCTCGTCACCGAGGAACCGCAGGCGGAGGAGGCTGTGGAAGCCGGCTGATCCCGCTCTATGCCCGGGAGGGGTTCATGAACTGGATTCCCATATACAAGAAGGAGCTGCAATCCTATTTCTCTTCGCCCATCGCCTACGTGGTATTCTTCCTCTTCTCGGCCATCATCGGGGTGTGGTGGTTTTTCTGGGACTTCCAGCGATATCTCATGGCGAGCGCCCAGGCCAGTCAGAACCCGTACATGGCCGAGAGCCTCAATGTGAATGAGATCGTGATGCGAAACCTCTTCGGCAACGTGGCCCTGATCACCCTCTTCGGGCTCCCTCTGCTGACCATGAGGCTCTTTTCCGAGGAGAAGAAGACGGGGACATACGAGCTGCTCTTCACCCTCCCCCTCAGGGACTGGGAGACGCTACTCGGCAAGTTCCTGGCCTGCTGGACGGTATTCTGTGTCATGATAGCCTTGACGGCCATCTATCCCCTCACCATGGCTGTGCTGACCAATCCGGAACCATGGCCGATCCTGACAGGCTACCTAGGCATGTTGCTCCTGGGCGGGGCCTTCATATCCCTAGGGATCTTCATCTCCTCTCTCACAGAGAACCAGATCATAGCTGCCTTCGGGACCTACGGGGTCATCCTCGTGCTCCTGGTCATGGGGCTCACCAGTGGCCTTGTGGGACCGACCGGGGCTCAGATCCTCAGGGAGATCAACCTGTTCACTCATCTCCAGGAGTTCCTGAAAGGGGTCCTGGACACTCACGACGTGCTATTCTACTTGCTCTTCTCCTATTTCTTCCTGTTTCTGACCTTGCGATCTCTTGAGTCCAAGCGGTGGAGGGGGTGAGGCCATGAGGTGGTGGACCGGATTGTGGAGGAGACGATCGACCAAGTACGGTTCCCTGATGGTGGTGACCGTGCTCCTTGTCCTTGGGATCGCCACTGCCTTGGCCGCCCTGTCCAAGAACCATCATTGGAGGCTCGATCTCACCAAGAACAAGCGGTACAGCCTGGCCCCCCAGACCATGAAGATCCTCAAGGGGCTCGACGAGCCGGTCAAGGCCTATGCCTTCTTCCAGGAGGGTGATTCCTCCCGCAGCGGGGCCGAAGACCTGCTCAACCTGTACAAGTATCATGCCGCGGGGTTCGAGTGGGAGTTCGTGGACCCGGACCGATTCCCCCTACGCGCTCAGGCGTACAAGGTCAATGCCTACAATACCATCGTGCTGGAGAAGGGGGATCGCTTCGAGAAGGTCCCTTTCGCAGAAGAGGAACGGATCACCAACGCATTGGTGAAGCTGACCAGGAAGGAGAAGCTGGTGGTCTACGTGCTCCAGGGACATGGGGAGCGCGGGCTGGAGAACTTCCAGAAGGACGGGTACAGCGAGGCCAAGAAGGCCCTCCAGAACGAGAACTACGAGGTCAAGGAGCTGATCCTCACCCGTGAGGCGCGCGTCCCCGAGGACGCATCGCTCCTCATCATCGCCGGCCCCCAGAAGGCGCTTCAGGAGGAGGAGTGGAAGGCCCTCGAGGCGTATGTGGGAGAGGGAGGCAGGCTGCTCGTCCTGGTGGACCCTGAGGGCGCCCCCGGCATGGCCGAGTTCCTCAAGAACTACGGTGTCGTGCTGGGCGAGGACGTCATAGTGGACCGAGCCAGCAGACTCCTGGGAGGGGATTATCTGGTCCCTCCCATCGTCCAGTATGAGTTCCACACCATCACCCGGGACTTCCGCCAGAGCCCTTACTTGGCCTATCTGCCCCTTGCCCGCTCGGTGAGCGCGGCCGAGAAGCCTCCCGAGGGATCCCATGTGGAGGTCCTGGCCAGGACCGGACCCGGCAGTTGGGGCGAGCGGGACTTGGGGCGGCTCAAAAGGGGGGAAGCGGAACTGGATCCGGACGATCTCCAGGGCCCTGTCCCTGTGGGGGTGGTGGCCACGGTCTCCCCCAAAGGGGGAAAGAGGCAGGCCCGCATGGTGGTGCTGGGAGACTCTGACTTCGTCACCAATGCCTATATCGATCCCACCCGCTCGGCCAATCAGGACCTCTTCCTGAACGCGGTGAACTGGCTCGCTGAGCAGGAGGACCTGATCTCTGTGCGTGCGAAGTCAGCCCCGAGTCTGCCAGTGGTATTGGCACCTGGGCAGCAGACCGTCATCTTCTTGGTGGTGGTGGTGGGCTTTCCCGTGGCCATCCTGGCTGTGGGGCTGGGGGCCTTGTGGCGAAGGAGGTGGAGGCAGTGAGCTGGCGCAGGTCCCTGATCCTGGCTTTGGTCCTGCTCTTGGTGGGCGGCCTCTATCTCTGGGACAAGCAACGCATGGACAAGGGCAAGGCCAGGGAAGAGGAACAGAAGAAGGTCTTCCCATGGAGGTTCGAGGACGTGACCGAGGTCTCGATCCAGAGGGCTTCCGGCCCACTCGGCCTGGCGCGTGAAGGCCAGGAGGGATGGCTGATTCGAGAGCCCGTCAAGGCAAAGGCCGACCCTGACCAGGTGAGGGCGTTTGTGGATTCCCTGTTGAGGGCCCGCAAGGAGAGGATGATCTCGGATGAGCCCAAGGACTTGAGCCCTTACGGGCTGGACGCGCCCCAGGCCACCATCAGGCTCAAGGGCAAGGCCCCGGACGGGGAGAAGGAGCTCCTCATCGGGAAGAAGAACCCTACCGAGGTCTTCTACTACGCGAGCCTTCGGGGGGAGAGGCCCGTGTTCCTGGTCTACGACACGATCTTCCAGGGCGCCAATCGTCAGGTCCTGGACCTGAGGGACAAGTCCCTTTGGGAGCTGACCGCAGAGAGGGTGAGGGGCATAAGCATCACGGCTGGCTCGGAGACGGTGTCCCTGCGCAAAGAGGGCGATCGTCTATGGAAGATAGAGTCAGAAGAGACCTTGCCCGCGGACGGCAACGCCGTGGAGTCCTTGCTGTTTCGCTTGTCCCGCCTGAGGGCTGTTTCCTTCGAAGACGATCCATCCAGGTCCCTGGGGGAGATGGGGCTGGAGCCGCCGCTTCGCAGGGTAGTGCTTCGCATGGAAGACCCGCAGGAGGAGAAGGTCCTGGAGGTGGGGGCGGAGGCCCCGCTAGGCTCCAAGCAGGATGGAGGTAACGGAGTTTATGTGCGCGTCGTCGGTGCTGAGACGGCAGCGGTAGTGGATGCCAGGGGTCTGGGAGAGATCCAGTCCAGAGTCGACGACTGGAGGGACAGGACGCTCCTCGCCTTTGAAAGGGAGAGGGTGGAGAGGGTGGAGCTCCGTCGCCCGGAAGGGGAACTCTCTTTGCGCAGGGTCGCCCAGGGACAGTGGGAGATCGAGAGACCGGAGCGCCTCCCCGCGGACTCCCTCAAGGTGAGCGACTTGTTGTGGGCCCTAAAGGATGCGCGGGTGGCCAGGTTCCTCAAGGGGGAGGGGCCCAGTATAACATGGGAACAGCCACACATCGCGGCGAGCCTTTGGTTGGAGGGGGCCCCCGAGCCCTTGAGGCTTTTGCTTGCCCAGCGCACGCCGGAGGGTGACGGGCTCTACGCCCGGGCACCGTCACAGGCATCCACCGTTGTAGTGAGCCCGCGGCTGGAAGAGGAGCTGAGGGTTCCCGTCAAAGAGATCCGGGACAGGAGGTTGTGGAGCTTCGACAACGCCAAGGTGCAGCGCATCCAGGTCAATTGGGAGGGCCGCGTCCTGGAGCTGGCCCGCAAGGGTGATAGCTGGAAGGTGAATCTGCCAGCAGGGAACAAGGGCGAGGAGGCCGGGGCCATGGCCGTGAGCGGCCTGCTCTGGACCATCCGGGAGGTAAAGTTCGAGGAGGTCCTTCCCGGCGAAGGACGGCCCCCAGCGTGCCAGAGGGACAAGGCCAGGGTGGTGGTGCTGCTCTGGACCGATCGGAAGGAGGAGCTGGGGCCCCTTGTGGTCTGCGGCGAACTGCCCGACCGTCCGGGGATGCATCATGCCTGGCTCAAGGCCGAATCCGCGGCCTACTTGCTCGGGCCGAAGTTCCTGGAGGATATGAAGAGGGATCTCAGGGATGTCCTGCCCGAATTCCTTGGCGGGAGGGAGAAAGGTTAGAGGTCTAGCCATGCCTATCTACGAGTACAGATGCAGTGCATGCGCCAAGATCACCAGCGCCATCATCCTCAAACCTGAGGAGGAGGAGGCGTTGAGGTGTGCCCATTGCGGCCAAACTCGCCTCCAGAGGATCCTGTCACGCTTCTCGGTTCACAAGACCGAGGCCCAGAGATTGGCCGAGTTCGACACCCGGGCACCCAGGGACGACTCCTTTTACAGGGATAGTCGTAACATCGGCCTCTGGGCCAAGAAGAGGGCCCAGGAGCTGGGGGCGGACCTGGGACCGCAGTTCGAAGAGGTGGTGGAGCGCGGCCGCACCGGAAAGATCTTAGAAGACTACGGGCTCTGACGGACGTCTCTCGAAGGGACGCCCCGTGCCGCACCAGGGGAGCTGGGCATGGTGCCTTGATGCCTGGCGGGCAGGGGTGCCCCGTCGCCTGGGAGCGACATCCTCCATCATTTTAGAGTCATGACGACGGGGTCGCGTAAACCATAAGCGCCATCCATGATCCAAGGTTAGAGATACCATGAAGAGGGATTACTACGAGGTCTTGGGGGTTTCGAAGGGGGCCGACGATGAGGAGGTGAAGAGGGCCTATCGAAGGCTCGCCATGAAGTACCACCCGGACCGCAACCCTGGCGATCGCGAGGCAGAGGAGCGTTTCAAGGAGGCCTCCGAGGCCTACGAAGTCCTCAGGGACCCGGAGAAACGCCAGATCTACGACCGTTACGGGCACGAGGGGCTTCAAGGGACAGGATTCACAGGCTTCAGGGGCTTCGACGACATCTTCTCCTCCTTCGGGGACATCTTCGAGGAGTTCTTCGGCCTCCAGGGGTGGGCGGGGGCGGGCCAGGGGGCGAGCCGGGGCAGACCTCAGGTATAACCTGAGCCTTACCTTGGAAGAGGCTGCCTCCGGGAAGGAGGTGGAGATCACGCTGGATCGGCACGAGAGGTGCTCGGCCTGCCGAGGCTCCGGGGTGAGACCGGGCAGCAGCCCTGTGGTCTGTCCCATGTGCCATGGGAGGGGACAGGTCTCGAGGTCCCAAGGATTCTTCACCATCAGCACCACATGCGGGCGGTGTTACGGTCATGGGCAGATCATCACGGATCCGTGCGAGGATTGCCAAGGGACAGGGAGGGTCAAGGTGGAAAGGAAGGTCAGCGTCAAGGTCCCTCCCGGGGTGGACAGCGGATCCAGGCTGCGTATGAGGGGGGAAGGGGAACCTGGAGAAGGGGGAGGACCCCCAGGAGACCTCTACGTGGTGGTCTACGTGCAACCTCATGACTTCTTCGAACGCAGCGGGGATGACATCGCCTGCGTGATCCCCATATCGTTCTCCCAGGCGGCCCTCGGGGCGCGCATCCAGGTGCCGACCCTGAGCGGGACAGAGACATTGGAGATACCGAGGGGTACCCAGTCCGGGGACACGTTTCGCCTCAAAGGTGCAGGGATGCCCCGGCTGAAGGGGTACGGTAGAGGTGATCAGATCGTCCAGGTGAAGGTCCGGACACCAACGGAGCTCACCAAGCGTCAGGAGGAACTCCTCAGGGAACTGGCAGAGATCTCAGGGGAAGAGGTGGCCCCGAGGAAGAAGGGGTTCTGGAAGAAGTGACAGGCCGTGGAGGAAGGAAGGCTGCGGCGAGGCGGGGGAAGCCCTCCAGAGGGCGCGGTTGGCGGTGGGTCCCGAGGGCCTTCGTGGGGTTGCTGCTGCTCCTTTTCCTCCTGGTGGCAGGGCTCTGGGCGGGGTACGAGGTCTTCATCGTCCGCGATCCCGGGGAGGAGATCTCCAGGGAACGTATCCAGCGGATCTTCACATTGCAGAGCCCTGTGTACTACGACGACGGTGTCACGGTCATCGGGGTCTTCTTCCAAGAGGAACACAGAGAGTACATCCCGTACGACAGACTCCCCAAGCACTTCGTCCTGGCCCTGGTCGCAGCAGAGGACAAGAACTTCTTCTCTCACCCTGGATTCGACCCGGCGGGGATCATCCGCGCGATCTATCTGAACCTCCGTGCCGGCCGGGTGGTGCAGGGGGGCAGCACCATCACCCAGCAGACCGCCAAGAACCTCTTCAAGAGACAGAAGCGCTCCTTCCGCGCCAAGTTCGTGGAGCTCTTGCGTGCTTTGAAACTCGAGGCTCACTATTCCAAGGAACAGATACTGGAGTGGTACGCCAATCAGTTCTTCGTCAGCGGCAACGGGGTCGGCGTGGGTATAGCCGCCAAGTACTTCTTCAACAAGCCCGTGGAGAAGCTGACCCTCCTGGAATGCGCATTCCTGGCAGGCTGCGTCAAGGCCCCAAACCGCTACAATCCATTCATCCAGAGGAGTGAAGAGGCCAAGAGACAGGCCTTGGCCAGGGCCAAGGACCGCACGCATTATGTCCTCAAGAACATGCTTGCCCTGGGCTTCATCGACCAGGAGAGTTACGAGGCCGCCCTTCGGCAGGAGATACCGTTCAACCAGGGCAAGATCCGCTATTCCCTCAACGTGGTGCTGGATGCGGTGCGGGACCACCTGGGCAGGCCGGAGATCCAGGAGGCCCTCGCAGAGGCTGGGGTCGACAACGTCGCCACCTCTGGTATACGCATCTACACGAGTATCAGAAAGGATTTGCAGGCCGCTGCCCTGAACGCCCTGCGGGAGAACCTCTCCGCCCTGGAGACCAAACTCAGCGGATACAAACGCGACATGGTCCAGGAGCGCTACGGCCGCGTGACGGCTTCGGATGACGAGGTGGAGCGCACCGAGTTCATGTTCGGCAAGGTCAAGGCGGTTCGCTCCCACAAGGATGGACACCACCTGGAGGTGGAGCTGCCAGGGGGACAGAGGGGGTTGGTGAACGAGGAGGGGCTCAAGCCCATAACGCTCGCCCTCGTGCAGGGGGTACGGGGTCCATGGGCGACCCCCAAGAAGGGGGACGAGGCCCTCATCCTGAGAGAGATCCGGGAGGGCGACACTGTGTTCGTCAGGGTGCGCGGCCGCGACAGTGAGGGGCGCCTCCTCCTCGTCCTCGAGCAGTATCCTGAGCTCAACGGGGGACTCCTGGTCGTCCAGGACGGGTTCATACGGGCCATGGTGGGGGGTATGGACAACGTTCACTTCAACCGTGCCATCGATGCCAGGAGACAGGTGGGTTCCGTGTTCAAGCCCCTGGTCTACATGGCGGCCCTTCAACTGGGATGGAGCAACCTTGATCCCCTCAGGAACAGATGGTCCGCCTTCCTGTACCAAGGAAGGCTCTACATCCCCCGTCCGGATCACGAATCCCCATATGAGTGGGTCTCCATGACCTGGGCAGGGACCAAGTCCGAGAACATAGCCACGGTGTGGCTCCTTTACCACCTGTGCGATCGCCTGAACCTTGGCCAGCTCAAGGAGTTGGCACAGATCCTGGACATGGCCCCGCGTTCAGGGGAATCGAGGGGTAGATTCGTCCAGAGGATCCGAGACAAGATGGGTATCATGGTGACTCGGGATTCCCTTCTCCATACCGCCTTCGAGATGGCCAAGGAGGAACTGAGGACCGACCTCATCTTCCAGGGAAGGGAGGAGGAGCTGACTTCGCTGGACGATCTGCACTACGGGCTGGGGGTGGACAGGTACTTGAAGGAGAACCCCAGGCTTGGCGACTCCTCCGGAAGCTCGGCCTTCAGGGAAAAGGAATTGAGGATACTGCATCACAACTTCCTGCGCCTTCGCGCCGTGCAGGACGACATGCGCAACGACTACGAGGTGCTTCGATGGGCATTGCATCAGCAGGAGCCCTCTTCCCGCCTATCCCTGGCACTCCAGGGCAGGGGAGGGTTCTACTGGCAGTCGCAGCCCAACGGCGAGAGACTCGTCTACACCCGTGCGGCCCCGGGGCGGGACATGGTGCCCTTGGACCCTCAGTGGATCCTCTCACGGATGAGGGAGGGCGCCGACATCAAGGATATCATCCAACCCGCGAGGATCTGGGTCGATGGGGCGCTGCCGGCCGCCATCCTGGACCAACTGCAGGAAGGGATCCAAAGGCATCTGACCGCCCTCAGACAGCAGGACCCATACGACCTGGAGGTCCTGTGCAAGCTGCGCGACTTCAAGATCAGCATGGCCTTGAGATATGTGGTCATGTTGGGTTTGAGAATGGGGATCTCCTCGCCCCTGGAACCCGTGTTGTCTCTCCCCCTGGGGGCCAACGCCATAACCATGGAGGACGCCTGTCGCATGTATTATGCCCTGGTAACAGGGAGCGTCTTCTACCCCGAGGCAGACAAGAGGGAGGAGTCCTCCACATTTCTCATCACCAGGATCGAGGGGCCTGAGGGGGATGTCATATATGAGGCAGACCCCAGGCCGCATCGTCTGTTGGATCGCCGACAGTCGGATCAGACCGCCGAGATCCTCAGGAAGGTGATCTCCAATGGCACCGGGCACCAGGCAGAGGGCGCCCTTTCCCTGATTGGTACGCGTCACGAGGCTGAGCTGCGAAGGCTCCGGATAAAGGTCCCGGTCCTGGGAAAGACCGGGACCTCGGACGAGTACCGGAACTCGAGCTTCGTGGGGTTCATCCCCGCCTTGGCTGCCGGTGGTTCGTCCCTGACCTTGGAAAACGGGGTGGTGCTGGCGGTGTACGTGGGTTATGATGATAATCGTCCCATGAGGAGCCCGAGGATACGGGTATACGGGGCGGCGGGCGCCCTCCCCATCTGGATCACGGTGGCGCAGGCCGCGATCCGACACCTGGGATTCGAGGACAGGGCGGATCTGGTGGAATTGGCCTTCCGCCCAGGTGCCACCCTCGAGATAGAGTGGCCATCGGACACCGTCGAGGTCCCGGTGGATCCCGGCAGCGGGCTTCCCATACTGGAGGGATCCAGAAAGGTATCGGTGCACACGTACGGGGAGCTGAACACTGGGAGCGTCGATCCCAAGAGGTTCTTCTGCCCCCTGCGAAAGGCGGAGAAGGGGATATGAGATTCAAGGTGAGGTCCTTTCGGAGGGCGTGCCTTGGCCAAGGGGCGATCTTGGCCCTTGGGCTGATGTGGGCCTCGTGCGCCCCCAAACAGCAGGTGGCCGTGAGACAACCTGCGGCGGGGCCGCCTGGGCGGCCGCCTGCAGAGGTCCAGGCGGCCCAGCGGGCGGCTCCCGCATCCGTGGACCCCTCTGTGATCCAGAGGGAGATCCAGAGGCGGCGGGACGCCCTGTCCACCGCCAAGGGGCGTCTGGAGCAGTCCTCGGGCTCGGCTGGCAAGGGCGAGCAGATGGCCCTGGACTCATGGATCCGTGCAACCGAGGAGCAGGTGGCCCGTCTCGAGGCGATGCGAAAGGAACTGCAGGCCCTTCCCCCGGCGACGGACGCATCCGAGAGGGCGAAGAGGTCTCAGCGGTTGGCGGAACAGCTCTTGGAGTGTCTCGCCCTGGCTCCGTTGGACCCGCCCATGCCGGCCCCTGAGGCCCGGCCTCGCCTCAAGGAGGAAACCCGGGTCTCCTGGGATATCCTGCGCTCGGACTATGCCCGCGGGGACTGCGCAGCGGTCCTTCAGGAGTACCGTGCCGTGACCGGCGCCCACTCGGGGGTGGCGGTGCCGGCCGATGTCCAGATGAAGCGTGCCTTGTGTCTGAGCCGCTCCGGGAAGCGAAGGGAGGCCATCCAGGTCCTGGAGAAGATGCTGGCCGGAGAAGACCAATTGGTGGACGTCCAGCAGGCGCAGTACCATGTGGCCAACTGGCTCTTCGAGGAGGGGGAACTGGAAAAGGCGGCGCAGAGATACCAGTCGGTGCTGGAGGGGGGAGCGGAGCGCGACCGGTGGGCCGATCTGGCCAAGCTGCGGATCGAACAGATCCGCCTGAGGAAGGGCGAGGGGATTCCTCCGCAGCCCGCGGGGAGGCCCATGGAGCCCACGGCAGTGGCGCCGGTGGGAGGGTCCTCTCCAGAGGGCGGCGTGGGCAACGAGAAGCGGCCCATGCCTCGGCCGCCGGTCCCCGGGGCCCAGGAGAGGCCCCCTGGAGCGCCTCCAGGACCCGCACAGGGGGAACCGCCCAAGCCATCCGTTCAGCCGGCTGAGCCGGCTGCATCCCCTTCCAAGGGCACGGAGCCAGGGTTCCAGGAGGTCCAACTGGCCAAGGTCCAGGAGGCGCAACGCCTCTTGGAGGGGGAGAGGTACGAGGAGGCCATCCGGGCATTTCAGGAGGTAGAGGGGGCGGATCTTGAGCCCCAGGTCAAGAAGGGGATACAGGAGGCCCAGGACAGATACGCGGAGAAACGCAGGCGGGAGGCTGCCTCCCTGGTGCTCAAGGCTCATGGGGAGACCCCTTCGGGGAACCGCAAGGCCCTTCTGGTCCAGGCCCTACAGATACTCCAGGAGACCAATGCCCGGTACCCGAACAACAAGCACGCCGCCAAGATCGAACAGAACATAAAGGACGTGACGCAGCAGATCCGGAAGATGGATCCTGACTTCGGGCAATGACCATGAGGCTAACGACTGTCGAGGCCGCTACCCTGGACGAGGCCTGGTTCAAATGCCTCTTCGAGCTCTTCGACGGTGACTACGAGACCTATGTCATCGATCAGGGCAGCTACAAAGGTGCCACGAGGAGGGAGTTCGACTGGATAACGGTCAGGATCATCACGCCTGGCGGGAGGCCCGAGGAGCTCGGCAGCGGCCTCAGGCGCCTCATCCCTAGTGTCCCACCCGGTGTCCCTGCCCCGTGCGATGAAGAAGGGATCCTGAAGTACTTCAGCGAGTACCTGTATTGCGACAGACTGAGGCCCGCCGAGCAATACACATACGGCTCCAGGCTATGCCAGCTCATCTCGGGCAAGAACCAGGTTCAGGAGATCATAGATCGTTACAGGGCGCACGGCCCAGGAAACAACCAGCTGGTCTTGCAGGTGGCAAGGCCTGAGGACATCCTCCTGGATGACCCGCCGTGTCTTCGCCATATCGACACGCGGATCCGCAACGGAAGGCTACACTTCATGCCCTACTTCCGCTCCTGGGATCTGTGGGGTGGCTTTCCCCTGAATCTGGCAGGCATCCAGCTCCTCAAGGAGTACATGGCCGCGGAGATAGGGGTGGAGGATGGTGAGATCATCGCCACCTCCAAGGGACTCCACATCTACGGTCACGCCGAGGACGTGGCCCGGTTGCGCGCCGGTCGGAGCAAGAGATAGGGGCTTGGCTGCCTTCGGGTTGACCGGAGATGGACAAGCCCCGAGGCCAAACCCAGGGTAGGAGGCTCGCCATGAGCAAGATCGCATTTACGACCAACTATTCGGACCTGAGCACGGACCAGGGGTTTCAGTTCGACTTCTTCTGCGACCGTTGCGGAACCGGGTATCGCACCCCGTTCCACCCCTCGACCCTGGGGAGGGTCTCCAGTGTGTTGGATGCGGCCAGCAGCATATTCGGAGGTATACTGGGGAGGGCGGCCGATCTGGGGGAGAGGGCCCGTTCGGCTACCTGGGAGAAGGCCCATGACGAGGCCTTCGCCAAGGCCATGGAGGAGCTCAGGCCTGAGTTCGTCCAATGCTCGCGTTGCTCTGCTTGGGTGTGCCGCAAAGGGTGCTGGAACAAGAAGAAGGGCCTTTGCAAGGGGTGCGCCCCGGACCTGGGTGTGGAGATGGCGGCGGCGCAGGCCAGCCGGGCAACGGAAGAGATCTGGGCGCACTCCAAGATCGCCGATGAAGACAGGGAGATGCTGGAGGAAGAGGGCTGGCGAGAAGGGGTGCGGGCGAGCTGTCCGAGATGTGAGGCACCACTGCCAGGCAAGGTCAAGTTCTGTCCCGAGTGCGGGGCCAAGCTGGGACCAGGGGCCAAGTTCTGCGCCGAGTGCGGGGCAAGGGTCAAAGGGGGAGGTTGAGGGACCCAAGGCCATGCCCATCACGGTGATGCCCGCTCACTAGGGCCCCTTTCCCGGGTGGCCTCCACCGGGGAGGACCAATGGTTTGGGGGAAAGGCGATCGGTACGAGGACCGGGAAGAGGCCGGCACGGTCCTGGCCTCCATGCTCTCGAGGCACAGGGGCGGGGAAGGGCTTGTCTTGGCGATCCCCAACGGCGGGGTGGCAGTGGGGGCTGCCATCTCCAGGGCCCTCGGCCTGGAGCTCGGCCTCATGGTGGTGAGGAAGATCCAGTTCCCGGACAACCCGGAGGCCGGCTTCGGGGCAGTGGGGGCGGACGGGACCGTGGTGCTCGACGAGGGGCTCATGAGAGGCCAAGGTCTGAGCCATGAGGAGGTGTGCCTCCAGAAGGAGAAGGCCCTTCGGAGCGTGCGGGAGCGGCTGACGCGCCTCGGGGAGAGGGCCGTTATGCCAAGCGTCAAGGGACGCGAAGTGATCCTGGTCGACGATGGCCTGGCCACAGGATCCACCATGGAGGCGGCCATCTGTGTTGCACGGAGACAAGGACCGGCGAAGGTGACAGTGGCGGTCCCGACTGCCTCTCACAAGGCATGGGGGCGCATCAGACCGCTCGTGGAAGAGCTGGTGTGCCCCCACGTGGGGCGGGGGCCCTTCTTCGCCGTGGCGGATGCCTATCGGCATTGGTACGACGTGACCGATGACGAGGTGATCCGGATAATGGATTCCATGCCCCAGAGGCTGCCCTCGGAGGCCCTGTCGTGAGGAAAGGGCGAAGCCCCTCCCACCTCCTTTCTGCTGCCCCTTTCTGGGAAGGGGCGACAAGGGCATGTTAGATCGAATATGTGCCTCGGGTCGGCCGTCCGGGTACGGGCGGTTGCGGCCTCCAACTGCGTGGCTGTCGGTGTGGTCCAAGGGGAAGGTCTGTCCCTGTTCTGACCTCGGCACAGGGGCAGGCGAGTCCGCAGCAGCAGGCCGCAAAGGCCGAATCGATGAAGGGGTTGGGCCGCGATGAGAGCGGCACAGGTCGCACAGGGAGGACCCATACGGAGGCTCCTCGACCTGATAGATGGGCCGGGAAAGGCGAAGGCCTACGGGCTTCGAGGGTCGGCCGGGGCCTATATCGTCTCCAGGCTCTTCGAGCGCACCGGCGGAAGCTGGGCGGTGATCGTCAGGGACCTCCAGCGGGCCGAGTCCATGGCGCGAGACCTGGCCTTCTATTGCCTCTCCGGGACCGAGGTCGTGACATTCCCCTCCTGGGAGGTCCTCCCCTTCGAACAGGCCAGCCCCTATCTTCATCTCCAGGGCCGGCGCATGGCCCTCCTTCGCCGTTTCCTCAGGGGCGACGGGGAGTTCATCACCGTAGTCCCCCTGGCGGCCTGGATGACCCGCCTACCGCCCAGGACATGGGTCGAGAGGAGCTCCATGGTCTTGGGACATGGCCAAGGGATCTCCCCTGCCGCAGTCACTGCCTTTCTGGATGCCTCTGGGTATCGCAGGGTCCCACTGGTGGAGGAGGGAGGGGATTACGCGGTGCGGGGAGGGATCCTGGACTTCTTCCCCCACCCGGGCGACTCCCCTTATCGGGTGGAGTTCCTCGGGGACTCGGTGGAGTCCATTCGTACCTTCTCGCCTGACACGCAGCGTTCCACGGGCAAGGTCAGCCGTGTGGAGATCATCCCTGTGCGAGAGGTCCCCTGGTCGCCAGGGGATCGAGAGGCGGCCTTGAGGAGGCTTGTGGCCCGCGTATCGGTGCTGCGGGATACGGACATCGCCCCCATCATGGAGGCCATCTCCGAGGGCCTACCACTGCCCGGTGTCGAGTGGCTCCTGCCCTTTTTTCACGAGTCCCTGGAGACACTCATGGAATACCTCCCTGGTGACTGCGTCCTGGTCCTGGATGACCCGGAGTCGTTGTGGGAGGCTTGGGAGGGCCTTTGGGAGAAGGCCCAGGAGCGCTCGCGCACCCAGGATCTACCCCTGGCCAGGCTCGTATCGCCCCAGCAGATCTATCTGCCGCCCCCTGAGGTCAAGGGGGCCATAGGCCATGACAGGACACTGGAGCTCTGGGGCGCAGATGCCACGGTGCCCGTGCAGGTCCCCACAGTGGACCCTGTCCACTTTTCCACATCCTCCCTGGAGGGATTCAGGGCTGAGCTCCTGCGCGGGGCGGCCATGGAGGAGACCCTCGGAGTAGTGGCCAAGAGGTTCCAGAGGTGGCTGGATGAGGGTCTCGCGGTCCACTGGGCCCTCAAGTCACGAGGCCAGGCCGAGAGGATCCTGGAGTTCCTGGCCGCGTCGGGTCTGCCATGTGCGCTTCGGGATGGGGGCTGGGAGGCAGCCGGATGGCAACCCAGGGTATGGATCCGGGTGGGGGATCCTTCCCAAGGCTTTCTCTGTCGGGATCTCGGTCTGGTCCTCCTCACCGAGGAGGAGGTCTTCGGGCCTCGCATGCTCCAGAGGCCTCGCCGGTCCCACAGGTCGCTGCCCTCCATAACCCATCTGGAGGACCTCCAGGAAGGCAACCTGGTGGTGCATGTGGATCACGGCATCGGGATCTACCGCGGGCTTGTGAACCTGGAGGCCGGAGGGATCAAGGGGGATTTCCTGTTCCTCGAGTACATGGGGGGGGATCGGCTCTATGTGCCGGTGGAACGCCTTCCATCGGTGCACAGATATGTGGGTAGCGAGACGCTCCTGCCCAGGGTCGATCGACTAGGAGGTGGCGCCTGGGAGAGGCGCAAGGGCCGCGTCCGCAAGGCCGTGCAGCGCATGGCAAGGGAACTCCTCCAGCTCTATGCGGCCCGGGAGGTGGCCGAGGGGTATGCCTTCTCGGTCCCGGATGAGCTGTATCGGGAGTTCGAGGAGGCATTTCCTTACGAGGAGACCCCTGATCAGCGGCGGGCAGTGGCGGATGTGATCTCCGACATGGCCATGCCGAGGCCCATGGACAGGTTGGTGTGTGGGGATGTGGGATTCGGCAAGACCGAGGTGGCCATGCGCGCGGCCTTCGTAGCGGTCATGGGGGGCAAGCAGGTGGCCTACCTTGTGCCTACCACAATCCTCGCCGAGCAGCATCACCGCACCTTCACCGAACGGTTCCGAGGCTATCCCATATTCATCGAGGTCCTGAGCAGGTTCCGTCCTCCCAAGGAACAGCGGGAGGTCCTCAAGCGCTGCCGGGAGGGGACCGTGGACATCTTGATCGGCACTCATCGGGTCCTCCAGAAGGATGTGGCCTTCAAGAACCTAGGTCTCTTGATCCTGGACGAGGAGCACCGTTTCGGGGTGGCGCACAAAGAACACATCAAGAGGCTCCGAAAGGAGGTGGATGTCCTCACACTGACCGCTACCCCCATCCCGAGGACCCTCCACATGGCCATGCTGGGCATAAGGGATCTGAGCATCATCGAGACCCCACCTCCGGAGCGGCTGTCCATCCGCACCGTGGTGGCCACATTCGATCGGGACCTCATCTGCGAGGCCATAGATCGAGAGCTCTCCAGGGGCGGGCAGGTCTTCTTCGTGCACAACAGGGTCCAGGGCATAGAGGATGTGGGCAGAACGTTGAGGGATTGGCTTCCTGGCTTGAGGATCGGCACCGCCCACGGACAGATGCCGGAGCGGCAACTCGCCAGGGTGATGGAGAGGTTTCGCAACGGACAGATCGATCTTCTGCTGTGCACCACCATCATCGAGGCGGGCCTGGACATACCCACTGCCAACACCATCCTGATCAACAACGCCCACCATCTGGGCCTGGCCGAGATGTATCAGATCAGGGGTCGGGTGGGTCGTTCCGGTCATCAGGCCTATGCCTATCTCCTGGTGCCGGGGGAGGGAGGACTCAGTGAGGATGCCCGCAAGAGGCTCCAAACCCTTCAGGAGTTCTGCGAACTGGGTGCCGGATTCCGCATCGCCACGAGGGATCTGGAGATCCGCGGGGCAGGGACCTTGTTGGGCCCATCCCAGTCCGGCCACATAGACGCGGTGGGCTTCGAGCTCTATACGCAGCTCATGAGGAGGGCCATCGCAGAGCTCAAGGGGGAGGCCCCTGCCCCGGAGATAGAGCCCGAGATCCATCTGCCTGTACACGCCTACATCCCGGAGGATTACCTGCCCGACGCCCACCAGCGCCTGGCCCTGTACAGGCGCCTGTCCCAGATGGAGAGCGACGAGGAGATTGGCTCCTTCAGGGAGGAGATCCTGGACCGGTTCGGCCCGATCCCTGAGGAGTGGGAAAACCTGTTGCACCTGGTGGGCCTTCGGATATTGCTGCGCGCCTTGGGCATCAGTCATCTCGCCCTGGCCGACGGCAGGCTGAGGGTCCGTTTCCACCCTTCCACCCCTGTGTCGCCCCAGTGCCTGATCGGGCTCGTGCAAGCCGAGCCCAAGGCGGGGATCCGTTTCTTGGCCGAAGACACGGTGGAGATCCCCATCGATGGTCAAGGCCTGGAGCCCCTCCCTGTGCTGGCCAGGAAGAAATTGAAAGCCCTTTTTCACGATGCTACCATAACCTGATGAGGGATATGAGGAGGTCAGTCCATCCCGACGTCATCCGCAGGCTGTGGAGGAGGGCGGGCTTTTTCACCATCCTGGGGATCCCCTTGCTGGTGTGGCAGGGGTGCCAAGGGCAGCCCCCGGCGCAGGAGGCCCTGGTGAAGGCATGGGGCGAGACATTGATCTCCAGGAGGGAGTTCAACGCCATGGTCTCCGAGCATGCCCCGGAGTGCAAGGGGGGCTCGGAGCCGCATTGTGAGGAGATCAAGCGGAACCTCCTGACCAGGGCCATAGAGGAGGCCATACTGGTCAGGAAGGCCAAGCAGAGCGGGATAGTGATCTCCCAGGAGGAGATGGAGGCGGCCGAGCGCCAGACGCTGGCGGATTACCGAGGCTCGGAACAAGAGCTCCGCAAGGCAAGGCAGAAGTCCCCCCGCGGTCGCGAGGTCGTGAGGGATCGTCTCATGATCCGGAGGTTCATGGAGCTCTTGCTCGGGGGTGTCGAGGTGGAGGAGCAAGAGGTCATAGCTCGATTCACAGAGCGCCGGGAGCTCTTCGTCCGGCCGCGTGAGGTCAGGGTGCGGCAGATCCTGGTGGGCACCTGGGAGGAGGCCACCGATCTCCAGAGGCGCATCAAGAAGGGGGATGAGTTCTCCCGCCTGGCCAGGGCCCACTCCATGGGTCCTGAGGCCTCGAGTGGAGGAGACCTGGGATACCTCAGGCCGGGTCAGGTCCCACCGGAGATCGAGGAGGTGGTCTTCAAACTGGACCGGGGGGAGGTGAGCGAGATCGTCCCCTCTGTTTACGGCTTCCACATCCTGAAGGTGGAGGACAGCAGGGGACCCGAGGAACTGATGTTCTCGGAGGTCCAGGGGGAGATCCGCGAGAGGCTCTTGGCGGAGAAGGCGACGAAGGCGTTCGAAGGCTGGATTTGTGAAGAATGGAGAGGGGCGCAGATAGAGGTCTTGGATCCCAGTCTCGCCCCTCTGAAGGACAGAAGAGGGGTGGGCTCATGAAGTGGGTCTTCCATTTGATCCTGTTGTTGGTCATGGGGTCTTTGATGGTGTCATGCTCTTCCAAGGCCAAGAAGGCCCAGCAGGCCAGGGAGTCCTTGGAACGGATGGAGCGCGAGCAACAGGCCTTGACGCTCAAAGGCTCAGGGAGCGGTCCCGAGGGACCGCAGGGGAGGACTTCCCCTCAGCGTGCCGACGGGATCGTGGCGAGGGTCAACGAGGAGGTGATCCTCCTGTCCGAGCTGGAGGAGGCCGCAGCCGAGGTGTTCCAAAGGATCCGGACCCAGGCACCGGCGGATCAGCTAGGGAGGAACCTCCAGGAGGCCCGCCGCATGGTCCTGGATCGGCTCATAGAGAAGAAGCTGCTGGAACAAGAGGCCGAGAGGCGCAAGGTACGTGTATCGGACGAGGAGCTGGAGTTGGCCATTGCCCAATACCTGAGGCAGAGGGGGCTGAGCAAGGATCAGCTCTACGTGCAACTGGCAAGGGAGAGGATCCCCGTGGACCGGTTCAAGGAAAAGATCCGCAGGGAGCTCATGGTGCACAGGATGATCGAGAGAGAGATAGCTTCCCACATCCATGTGAGCGATCAGCAATGCAGGGAATACTATGAGAGGAACCGTCAGGATCAGGCAGGGCCGGGCACCGTCAGGATCCAGCAGATCGTCCTCCTGACGAGGGGCGACAAGCCACAAGATAGGCAGGAGAAAAGGCAGCTGATGGAGGCGATCAGGTCCAGGATCCTCAGGGGCGAGGACTTCAACAACTTGGCCCGCCAATACTCCCAGGGACCGAACCCTGAGCAGGGGGGGGACTGCGGCTATTTCAAGGAGGGGGAACTCCTCGAGGACCTCGACAGGGTCGCCTTCAGCCTCGGCGTGGGGGAGGTCAGCCAGGTCATCGAGACCTCGGTGGGTTTTCATCTCCTCAGGGTCATGGAGAAGGGGACCGGGTCGGCCAAGCCGTTCGAGGAGGTCAAGGAGGAGATCCGGTATCGTCTTATGGAGAGCGCCTACCAGGAGGAGGTGAAAAAGAAACTGGAATCGCTGAGACGGTCAGCTTACATAGATGTTCGACTATGAGCGCGAAGCCTCCTGTCCTTGGGATAACCATGGGGGACCCCGCCGGGATAGGCCCGGAGGTAATCGTCAAGGCCCTCACCCATGAGGCCGTCTGGGAGCAGTGCCTCCCGGTGGTCATCGGCGATCCCGGGGTCATGGAGAAGGCCCGCTGTCTGAGCTCAGGTGCCCCACCGATCCGCATGGTGGAGGATCTGCCGAGGGATCCCCTTTGCCGAGAGATCATGGTCTTGCCCTCCACGTCGGAAGACCTCTCCGGGGTCCGTTGGGGGGAAGTGGATCCGAGATGCGGGAGGGCCCAGGTGGACTTCATCAGGAGGGCGGTGGGGCTCGCCATGGAAAAGAGGATCCATGCAGTGGTGACGGGGCCCATTCACAAAGAGGGGCTGAGATGGGCCCGTGTGCCCTATCCGGGCCATACGGAGATGCTGGCGGACTGGACCGGGGCCACGGATTTCGCCATGATGCTGGCCGGAGAGCACCTGAGGGTGGTGCCGGTGACCCTGCACGTCCGCTTGGCCGAGGCCATCTCCACCCTCTCCGTGGAACGGATCGTGAGGGCCGTCCGCCTCACCCACCGCGGTCTCAAGGAGTGGTTCGGGGTGCTCGATCCCCGTTTGGCTGTGGCTGGCCTCAACCCGCACGCTGGCGAGGGTGGGCTATTCGGTGAGGAGGAGCTGCATATCATAGGCCCCTCGGTGGAGAGGGCAAGGGAAGAACGGATCCGGGCCGAAGGGCCTTTCCCCCCGGACGCAGTCTTCCGGATGGCCCTGGAGGGGAGGTTCGATGCAGTGGTGGCCATGTATCATGACCAGGGGCTGATCCCGTTGAAGCTCCTGGACAGGGACAATGCCGTCAACATCACCCTGGGGCTGCCTATCATCCGGACCTCGGTGGACCACGGGACTGCCTACGACCTTGCCGGAAGGGGGGAGGCTTCCGAGGGGAGCATGGTAGCGGCCATCTGCCTCGCGGCGAGACTGGCGAGGATCAAGGGGCTCGCTTCTTGACGATCGTTTCCGCTTCCACATGCCGCTGATATGTCTGCTGCAGAGATCCGCATACGCGGGGCCCGCCAGCACAACCTGAAGGACATCTCCTTGTCCATCCCCAGGGACCGGTTGGTGGTCATAACCGGCCTCAGCGGCTCGGGGAAGTCCTCCCTGGCCTTCGACACACTGTACGCAGAGGGTCACAGGAGGTACGTGGAGTCCCTCTCGGCCTATGCCCGGCAGTTCGTAGGGCAGATGGACAGGCCGGATGTGGATGGTATCGAAGGTCTGTCTCCTGCCATCGCCATAGACCAGAGGTCCATGGGACGAAGCCCCCGTTCCACCGTGGGGACGGCCACGGAGATCTACGACTTGCTCCGAGTGCTCTTCGCCAAGGTGGGGAGGCCGCACTGCCCCGCGTGCGGTTCGGAGATCTCACCCCTGACCGTGCAGGAGATGAGGGCCAGGATACTCTCCTTGCCCACCGGCACATGGGTTTGGCTCTACGCCCCGGTGGCCACAGGGGCGAGGGGGGGGAGCCGACGGTTGCTCCAGGGTCTCGCCCGCAAGGGCTTCCTCAGGGTGCGCGTGGATGGGGAGCTCGTGGAGCTCGGGGATGAGGGCACGCTGGATCGCGGGTCCCCTCGTGACATCGAGGTCCTTGTGGACCGTCTGGAGGTCAAGCCCGAGGCATCCTCCCGCCTCGCAGACTCCTTGGAGACCGCCTTGCGGGTCTCGGACGGACTCGTGACGGTGGAGGTCCAGGGAGGAGGCCGGCTTCGGCTGAGCGAGAGACCCATGTGTCCTGCCTGCAATGAGCAGGGGCCTGTGCTGACCCCCAAGCTCTTCTCCTTCAACGATCCGCAGGGCGCCTGTCCTCTCTGCAAGGGACTGGGATTCCAAGAGGCCTTCGATCCAGACCTGGTGGTCCCGGACCCTGGCAAGAGCCTGAGGGAAGGGGCCATTGCCCCATGGGCCCATCGGCATCCTGTGATCCTGATGCAGGAGCTAGAGGACGTGGCGGCCCACTACGGGTTCGACATATACACCCCTTTCGAGGGGCTCCCGGAGGGTGCGAGGAGGGTGATCCTCTACGGTTCCGACGGTGAGGAGATCCCCCTCCGAAAGGACCGCGGCCGTCGCCTCGTGGTGGAGCGCAGGCCCTACGAAGGGGTGATACCATGGCTCGAGAGGGCCTGGAGGGGTGCCAAGGACACGGCCACGAGAAACGCCCTCCAGAGGTACATGGCGATGCAACCCTGCAGGGCATGCCGCGGGGCCAGGCTGAGGCCCGAGGCCCTGGCAGTGCGCGTGGGGGGGGCGACCTTAGGGGAACTCTGTTCCCTGTCCGTCACGGAACTGAGGGGGCGGCTGGGTTCATTGCAGCTCACCGGGGTCGATCAGGAGCTCTCCAGGGAGATCCTCCGCGAGGTCCAGAGGCGTCTGGCCCTCCTGGAAAGACTGGGCGTTGGATATCTGTCCCTGGATCGTTCCTCGGAGAGCCTCTCCGGTGGGGAGGGGCAGCGGATCCGCCTGGCGACCCAGATGGGATCGACGCTTGTGGGTGTCCTCTACGTCCTGGATGAGCCGAGCGTTGGTCTGCATCCCAGGGACCAAGCCCGTCTCCTCGAGGCCATTTGGGCGATACGCGACGCTGGAAACAGCGTCGTGGTGGTGGAGCACGACGCCGAGACCATCATGGCCTCGGACTTCGTGGTAGACATGGGCCCAGGGGCGGGGGAATGCGGGGGGCGAGTGATCTACGCCGGTCCCCCTCAGGGGCTCCTGCAGTGCGAGGAATCGCTCACGGGCGCATACCTCTCCGGCCGAGTTCGCATACCGGTGCCCGCGCGGCGCTGGCCCGGCCATGGTCCCTGTATCGAGATCCTGGGGGCCAAGGAGCACAACCTGAAGGGGATCGACGTGCGCATCCCCCTCGGCTGCCTTACATGCGTCACGGGGGTGTCCGGATCGGGGAAGAGCACCCTGGTGGTGGACACCCTTTACAGGGCGGCCTTCGGCATGCTCCACCAAGGGCGCTGTCGTCCGGCGAGGGTACGGGAGATAAGGGGACTCGAGGCCATCGACAAGGTGGTAGACGTGGACCAATCCCCCATAGGGAGGACCCCACGCTCCAACCCGGCAACTTACACAGGGGTCTTCGCCCGGATCAGGGAGCTCTTCTCCCAACTGCCCGAGTCCCGCGCAAGGGGATATGGCAGGGGCCGTTTCAGCTTCAACGCCAAGGGGGGGCGCTGTGAGGCCTGCAAGGGGGAAGGGGTTCGCCGGGTGGAGATGCACTTCCTGCCCGATGTGTATGCCACGTGCGAGGCATGCGGCGGGGCGCGTTTCAACACCGACACCCTCGAGATCTCATACAAGGGGCTCAACATCGCCCAGGTCCTTGACCTGACGGTCAACGAGGCCTTGAGGTTCTTCGAGAACGTCCCAGCCATATGTGCGCCCCTTCGGACGCTCCATGGCGTGGGCCTCGGGTATCTGAGGCTCGGTCAGGCCAGTACCACCCTCTCCGGAGGGGAGGCCCAGAGGATAAAGCTCGCCAGGGAACTCAGCCGGCCCGAGACCGGTCGCACCTTGTTCACACTGGACGAACCCACCACCGGCCTGCACTTCGATGACGTGCGGCGACTCCTGGAGGTCCTTTGCCGATTGATCCAGGCCGGCAACACCGTGGTGGTGATAGAGCACAACATGGAGGTGATCAAGGCCGCGGACTGGGTCATCGACCTCGGGCCGGGGGGAGGGGTCGACGGGGGGTATGTCGTGGCCTGCGGGACCCCGGAGGAGGTGGCAGCAGCAGAGGACTCGGCCACGGGTAGGTTCCTGAGGAAGGTCTTGTCACCCTAGGGTCAGGGCTTGGTGCGGCTGGACCCAAAAAAAGGGGGACGGTCTCCCGCCCCCCTTATCCTCTCCAGGCCGAATGCGCCTCAGACCACGAAGAGCATGATCAGGGCGATGACTAGGGCGTAGATGCACAACGACTCGATCAAGGCGAGGCCGATGAGCATGGTGGTGGTGAGCTTGCCCGATGCCTCCGGGTTGCGGGCCGTCCCCTCGCAGGCCGCGCTAATGGCGTTGCCCATGCCCTGACCAGTTCCATGGGCGGCGATGCCTATGCCGAGGCCCGCCCCGATCATCACGGCCACCTTGACCCAGTTGGTCCCGCCCTGGGCGGCCTCAGCGGCCAGGGCGACACCGGTCCCCAGAAAGAGGAAGATCAGTGCAGTGAAACCCATCGCAAGAACCGTCTTCTTCATCGATCCTTTCTCCTTTTCTTCGCTATGATCATCCAGGTGTCGACACCTCGATCTATGTTTACCCCCGATCCCTCCGCCTCAGTGCTCCTCCGCCACCGCACCCGCCAGGTACATGGAAGTGAGCAGCGCGAAGATCAGGGCCTGGATAAGGGATACGAACAGGCCCAGTACGAAGATCGGAAGGGGGACAAGGAAGAGAAAGCCTTTGCTCAGGACCACAAGGAAGAACAAGACCCCAAGGAGTATGTCCTTGCCGCGGATGTTACCGAAGAGCCGGAAGGACAGAGAGAGCATCCTGCTGAAGTGGGAGATCAGTTCCACCAGGAAGAACAGTGGGGCGAGCCATGCGATGGGGCCCAGGAAGTGCTTGATGTACGAGACGCCGTGTCTTCGGATACCCACGTAGTTGTAATAGAGGAAGACCAGGATGGCCATGGAGAGCGTGGTGTTGAGCATGTTGGTCGGCGAGTCGAAGAGGGGGACCAACGACATGATGTTGGAGAGCAGTATGTAGATGAAGAGGGTGGCGATGAGGGGAAAGAAGCGCCGCGTCTCCTCCCCAAGGACATCGTGGAAGAAATCGTAGATGCCTCCCACCGCGGCCTCGAGCACCACCTGAAACTTGCCAGGGATCATCTTGAGCCGAGGCTGTATGGCCAAACCGAGTATCAAAAGGCAAAGCATCAATAGCCAGGTGAAGAAGAGGTGATGCGGGATGTGGAGCCCAAAGAGGTGATAGAGCAGGATCGGTTCCTTCATGACGCCTTAGACCTCCAGTCTCATCTTTCGCAGGTCCACCGCTGTGGCCAAGAGCAGGTTCAACACCACCACGGAGAGCCCCGTGAGCACGCCCAGTGGATCCACTATTCGCTGGGAAAGGATCAAGGCCAGTATCCCAAAAAGCAGGGTCAGCCGGATGTAATGATATGCCACCACCTTTAGCCGCGCCTTGTGGGCCGGCAGGGTCAGGGTCCTCCTGATGAGGCCGTGGAGGCTGTGGAAACCGAGGATGCTCAGTCCGCCGCCCACGGCCAAGCCGGCGGTGAAGCCAGGGTTGGAAAGTAAGGCACTCATCGCCAGCATGGCACCGAGTATCCAGAAGTTGCGGCGCTCAAGGCGCCTGATGAGCGGTGGCTTGTCCAGGGTCCCTCACTCCTTGGGCTTCCCTTCCCTGAGGTACTTGACGTAGAAGACCCACAAGGTGCGGTATGCCGCCAATATCCCCACCACCAATCCGACCCAGAAGAAGACCTTGGTCCCGGCCTGCCTGTCCAGCCAGTAACCACCCAGGACACCGATGGAGAGGGAGATGGCCATGGCGATCCCCATGGTGCTGATGATGCCCAGCAATGCCCACCATTTCCTGTCCTGGGGGGCGCCTAGCCTCAAGACCCTCCCCTTTCGCCCCCTGGCCCACGAGGGCCACAGGGCAGGCAAATCGGATACCACATTGGAGGCCGATCGTCAAGACCTTTGGCCCAAGGCCGGCGATCCTCGGTCAGGGGGTAAGGCCCATGTCCCGCGGGAGGCACTACTTCGTGCTCGCCTCCGATTGGTGTCGGACCCCGCGACCACGACTCCTTGCTACCATCCTGCCGGTCGTGCTAACATTTCGCAGTCCTCGACGGAATCCCCTATCCAGCAGACGGGTCGTCCAACGGCAGGACTCGGGACTTTGGATCCCGCTATCCAGGTTCGAATCCTGGCCCGTCTGCCACAATTCGACCCGGCGAATTAGGATCCCACTCAAGCCTTTCCAGGGCGAAGCCCAGAGCCTTGCAAAGGCGAGGGATAGGAACCATAGGGAGGGAGTGACGCACCTCGAGGGGCCCCGGTGGCCCTCGAGGCGAATCTGGGGGGAATGAACCATCTTTGATTCACCTCGGTGTGTAAGAATAGGTCCGCAAGTGTGACTGACCGTGAACAGGACCATCCGGTCGGTCATCGCCATTGTGTTCATTGGTGTGGTGCTCCGCAGCGCCTCCCCTGTGCAGTTCACGCGTTAGCCCTGCCATCCTCGTTACAAACGAGGGGCAGGCTCGAGCGACGCATCCCTCGCTTGTCTCCCCGGTTACGATGACCGCTGTCACTATCCATAGACCGCAGATGCTATCAGATGATGGCCCTGCAAGACCGTCATGGCCTTGCCGGTGAGGTAGCACGCATCGACTCGATCATCGTCGAGGATCCCTTATACAGCCGGACCACCCAATACCGTCGAGCGCGGATGGTCAGGTTGTTGAGGGAGAATGGGTGGTGGCACGACTTCTGCTGAATTAGGGTGACCCGTAGGCCTTACCTCAGACGGTGAAGCGATTTTGGCTGAGCTGGAAAGGCATTATCCAGAGGTCCTGGAGGAGGGAGCACTGATCCGTTCGCGACAGCTCGCAGCGAACAACACCCCTAGCCGAGCGTATTCGCACAGGGCTTCGAGAGCGCCCCGAAAGGATAGCTCGTGAAGGGCGACCAAGGTCCTCATCCCGTCACGCGGTTACAAAGACTGGCGATGCCTACTCGCCGATGGAGATGAGCATTGGAAGCCCGGCTATTCGGCGATGACCCTGGCTGAATGATTGGAGATGGCCAACGGCTTTCCGCCTGTGACAGCCTGCCTATTCAGTGAGTCAGGCACCCAGGAGTTTCGTCACACCGAGATGGTCCTGGGGATCTCCGCGTGCCATGGTTATCCCATCCCGGTCGATTCCGAAGCGAGCTGCACTTCCCGCTCGCCTTCTTCTTCGGGCCCTTTGGCGCAGGCAGGCTCCAACTTGCCCCTGGATCTATTTACCCAAAACAGCTTTGAGCTGATTTGGGTAAGAACCGTGGCCTCCGTTCAAAGGGGCATATGGAATCCAAGACTGGCGCTCCCCATGAGAACGGGCCTCGGAATCCGAATAGGAAAGCCGGACATCTTACCCAGATGTCAGCTTTCATGGAAATGACCCATTTTGAGGGATGATTTTTCACGGATGTTACCCTCCCACTCTTCATGCAAATGACCCACCCCTTGGGTTGGCGCAGATTCAGGCAGTCATGCGACCATGGTCCGGCTCTGAGCACAGAGGGGGCTGGGCCGGTGGCAAGGAGGAAGGTGACGGTGCGCGGCGTAGGGGAGATATCGGATCATCGGCAGCCGGGGCGTGGTGATACTTGAGGTTGACAGCTGACCTCGCGGGTGTTCGACAGGGCTTTACAGGTCATTTCCGTTTCGGGTCGTGAAACGGAGACGGATCGATCGGTCGGCCTCTCCCCTGGCGGGCGGTGCCCATCTTCACCTTGGGCCCACGGATGTGGCAGGAGACAGGCGCACTGGCGCAAGACCGTCCTGGACCCGCCGAGAGGAGTTCGGATATGGGAGCCTTCCGTGCTCACCTGACGCACAGGCCCCTCCCCGGGGGTGGATCGAGGTCGCGAGCCCCGAGGTTCATGGGGGCGAAGGACTCCCAGGGGAGCGAGGGGACGGTCGGTTGGGGCCACTGCTGGCTTTATGATATAAAGGGACCGGATCCGGCCAGCCTTCTCGGGGCCCAGCCGTGGGGGCTCGGACACAGGGGGCGAGGAGTGGGCATGAAGGTGCGACTGCGCGGGCACCACCTGGTCTGTCTCCGGTTCTACGACGGGACAGGGTACGACGACAGGTTTCGCGAGGATCTGCGGATCCTAGTGGCTGGCGCGATGAACAACGGTATATCGGTGGCTGAGGGGGCGGATGACTTGTGCATGCATTGCCCCTTTCTGGAGGAGGGCCGCTGCGCTCAGACGCCCACGGCACACGAGGAGGTCATGGCCATGGACCGTATGGCCCTGAAGCTCCTGCGACTTCGATCAGGGGAGAGCGTGTCGTGGGAGGAAGTGGGCCAACGGATCCCAGGGTTCTTCGCGTGTTGGAAATCGGAATTTTGCGATGGGTGTGCCTGGAAGGGGGGGTGTGAGGGGAGCGATGCCTACAGGCGGCTTTTTGCCGGGCCCCGGTGACCGTCCCGCACCATGGCGCGTCCCTACAGGGCACCGAGGTCGCGTGGATCATGGGTAGGTGGCGGCACCGAGCTTGACAGCTCGCTCGAAGGCATAGTAGAAGCGTATGCGGGTCAGCACTTCCTGGATCAAGACCCCGATGCCCACAATCGAGGGGAGCGCAATGAGCGAAGAGGCACGTCGCCAACTCCTGAAGATGCTCATGGAGAGGTCCTACCAGTATCGGCCGGACAACCCCTTCACCCTCTCGTCCGGGAGGGTGAGCCCCTATTTCATAGACTGCAAGCCCGTCACCAACAGCGCCTCGGGCCTCGCCCTGGTGGGTGAGCTCTTCTTCGACCTCATAAGGGACCTGGATGTGGTGGCCATTGGGGGCCTCACCATGGGGGCGGACCCCATCGCCCATGCGGTCTCCCTGGTGAGCTGGCAAAAGGGGAGGCCTGTCAATTCCTTCAGCGTCCGCAAGGTGGCCAAAAGCCATGGCCACGAGGGTTCCAGGGTGCTGGTCGGGTGTGTCCGAAAGGGGGACCGCGTGGCCATCGTGGACGATGTCATCACCACTGGACAGTCCACCATCTATGCCATAGAGCAGGCCTTGGCGTACGGACTGGTGGTGGTCAAGGCCGTCGTGCTCGTGGACAGGCAGGAGGGGGGAAGGGAAGAGATCGAGGAGAGGGGCGTCGAGGTGGAATCCGTGTTCTCCCTCTCAGAGCTCAAAGAGGAGGCGGCCAAGGGTCGCAGGTAGTTCATGATGCCACCAGGGTGGGTGAACTCGGGCAGGATGGGTCGAGGGCTCGTCCCATCGCCTCGGGGGGCTCGCGATGAAGGACCAAGGGATGCCGATCTCCTGAAGGAGTTTTCTCCCCTGGGCTGAACGGATATAATGAACAAGATCGTCGGGGGGCACCACCGGCTGGATACCCAGGGTGGATCCTCAGGCAGTGTGCCCGTCCCATGAACATCGAACCCGCCAGAGGGCAAGCCAAGGCCTTTCGAATGGGACCTTGTTCCAGGAATTCTCTCGGGGTGTGTGATGGGTTTCAAGGGCGAAGATAGGCGTTCCGGCCTGGAACGCAGGATAGAGCAAGAGATCCGCGTTCCGGAGCGGAGGGTGCATGACAGGAGATCGTCGGTGGCCGACGAGTTCTATTTCGAATCGGTGGATGCGGCCCTCAGGAGATTCCCGGATCAGTTGTGGGTGGCCAAGGGCAAGCCGAGACTGTGGGTGAGGTTATACGAGAACGAGGGGATCACGGTATGGCGTGATCTGGGCTTCGGTCTGATCAGGCTGGTGACCCCAGACGGGGTGGGGGAGGGCAGGGATATGGTCTCGGTCAAGGGGGTCTACGCGGTGTGCCGGGAGCGAAGGATCGAGGTATACATGGAAGAAGCCGCGACCAGGTCGGCCTCTGGCGGTGCGCGCGAAGACCAGGGGATATCGCCCACGGAGGACACCCTGGAGCTGGAGGTGGAGGCGGAGGTGATCCTAGATGACATAGAAGAAGGGCCATCGGAGCCGTGAAGGTCGGTTGGAGGACGTCGATCGCATGGAGAGGGGGAGACCGAGGGACACAAGCGCTAGGTGGTGGCAAGAAGAGGGGCGCCAGCAGATCCGTGCGTGAGGTGTGAGGAATGGCCTACACATATCAGGAACTGAGGGAGAAGACAGTGGCCGAGCTTCGTGAGATCGCCTCAGGGATCGAGCACGAGGCGGTCCAAGGTCACACCCAGATGAACAAGGCTCGCCTCCTCGCTGCCATATGCGAGGCACTGGGAATCGAGATGCGCGAGCGCCATCAGGTGGTGGGGCTGGACAAGGCGGCCATAAAGAGGGAGATCAAGGCCCTCAAGGCGAGGCGTGACCAGGCCCTGGCGGCTCACGACCCTGTCAGCCTGAAGACCACACGCAGGAGGATCCACTTGCTCAAACGGCAACTGCGCAGGGCCACTGTCTGAACGGCGGGCGACTCAGTGGCCTTCAGGTCCTCCGCACCCGATCGAGCCTGCCCAGGCATTGCCAAGCGCAGTCCCGACCGCAGTAACGCATCAACTCGGGGTTGAAGCAGGTGATGCCGTGGAGGACCTTTTTCCCCCTGTGGGTCTTCCATTCCAGCAGGACCACTGATTCCCCCTGGCCTTCGGGGCATCTGATCCTTCGGCTAACCCACCTGGATCTTTCTTCCATGGGTCGGGCCTCCCATCGCGAGTGAGAAGTCGAGCCGAGATTCTGGGGCGCCCCCAGGTCCTATTTTAGGCCCTGTGTGGTCCGGAGGGAACCTCACCCCCCGATCGGGTCTCTTGACAGGGCCAGGGCGAGGGGATATATGCACACCTGAAGGTTCAGCCATTGCCTCGTGGGAGGGGGTGCGTCTTTCTGGTTTCGGAGCACCGGAGGCGGCACAGCGAAGGCGACACGGGGATGGAGGAAGAGGTCTTGCGCAGACAAGGAGGAAAGCCATGAGATGCTTCGGTCTGGGAAGGTCGGCGATGGTCTTCTTGTGGGTGTTTTCCCTTTCCGCCGCGGGGGTGGCGATGACTTGGGCCGAGGTGGGGGTCACGGACAACAGCATCCTCATCGGGTCCATCCAGGACACCACAGGGGCTGTTGCCGCCTTCGGCATATCGCGCCTCGAGGCCATAAAGGCCCTGCTGAATCACGTCAACGAACAGGGGGGGGTGAACGGAAGGAAGATCCTGTACGTGAGCGAGAGCGACAACTACGAACCGCCCAAGACTGTCCTGGCCTTCAAGAAGCTGACCGAGGTGGACAAGGTGTTCTGCATCGTGGGTCCACTGGGCGTCCCGAACATCATGGCCATGATACCGCTGGCCCAGGAGCGCAAGATACCCACCCTTTTCATAGGGGGGAACACATCCAAGCTCTACAATCCACCGCAACGCTACATCTTCGGGCTCTGGCCGGCGTACGAGGATTTCGCCAAGGTCCTCGCCGATTACCTGGCCGAGGACCTGAAGATGCCCAACGCCAAGGTCGCACACATACATCAGGACAGTGACTCCGGCAGGGACAGCCTGAAGGGGTTCCAGGAACAGATGGCCAGGCACTATCCGGGGATGAAGCTCGTGGCCTCGGAGGGTTTCAAGTACGGCACAGTGGATTTCAGCGCCAACGTCTATAGGATGAGAGAGGCAAACCCCGATGTGGTGGTATTCAGCACCATCTTCACCTATTCTGCCCAGATAGCGCGTGAGATGGAGAAGGTGGGATGGAGGCCGGTCCTACTGATGGATGCCACCAGCGGGGATGACCGCTTCATCGCGCTGGGGGGCTCTGCGGTCCAGGGCGTCGTGGCGCAGAAGACCCTCCCCCTGATGACCGAGGAGGTCCCTGGGATAAGGTTCTACAAGGAGCTCATCAAGAAGTATTTCCCGGAGAGCAAGATCAACCCGTCCCAGTTCGGGGCCACCGGATTCGTGGAGATGCAGTTGGCCCTGGAGGCCATCAGGCGGACCGGAAAGGATCTGACACGGGAGGCCCTGGTGCAGACCCTGGAGTCCTTCCGAGACGTGGACATAGGGAGCATACCGCCCATCAGCTACGGCCCCCAGAAGCGCTGGGGGTTGAATCAAGTCATACTCGTGAAGGTTCAAGGTAACGAGTTCGTGAAGGTGAGCGGCTGGCGCGGGCCGAGGTAGGGCACCGAAAGGGTCCATGGCTGAGGCAGGGGGGCAGAACGAGAGTCCGTGGTGGCCCTCCGGGGGCCCCTTCCTCTGGTCGTGCCTACCGTGGGAGGGGAGTCTTTGAAAGGGGCGAGGCCGCTGCTGAGGCCCTGACTGTCGGCCCTGCGTCAGTCCTGGCTCGAATCAGGGCCTCTTTTCTTCTCATCATGGATGGGTCACAGGCGGAAACGGGGGGTGGCCATGGACGCCACGAAGGGGATTGATTCTCATCTGAAGGCCCGCTTGGGCCAACTGGAGCAGGCGAGGAGGGATGGGCGCAAGGTCGTGGGTTACCTGCCAGGGGGGTACTTTCCCGAGGAGTTGGCCCTGGCCTCAGGGGCCATACCCGTGTGCCTGATCCGAGGGGGGGAACACTGGGCAACGGAGATCGCCAATGCCTATGTGAGCCGATGGATCGACACCTTCTGTCGGGCACAGATAGGATATGCCGTTTCGGAGAAGGACCCTTATTATCGCCTGCTGGATCTCCTTGTGATCCCGGTGACCGACAACAATGTGCGGGCGGTATCGGACGTGCTGGGCTATCACACCAGCATGGATGTGTTCCCCTTCGGGGTGCCGCACCTCAAGGAGGAGGGCAGCCGCAGGTATTATCTTCACGGGATCACCCGGCTCAGGGACAGGCTCGAGGCCCTCACCGGCACCGCCATCACCGACGAGGGCCTTTGGGATGCCATCGCCCTTTGCAACAGGGAAAGGCGCTTGTTCAAAGAGATCAGCCGGATGAGGAAGCTGGATTCGGTGCCCCTGAGCTCCAGGCATTTCGTATGGCTCAACCACTCCTCCATGCTGTGCGACAAGGAGGTGATGCTTGAAGGGTTGGAGGGCGTCCGCCGAGGATTGGGAGGGCATCATGTGGGGTCAGGTGAAAAGGGCCCCAGGGTCCTTCTCACGGGATCCACACTGGCCATGGGAGACGACAAGGTCCTGGATCTCCTGGAGGATGCTGGCGCCAAGGTGGTGGTGGAGGAGTTCGCCGAGGGCATCAGGCCTTACTGGGAAGAGGTGGACCCCGAAGGCGACCCGATGGAGGCACTGGCAGACTGCTATTTCATGCGGAGGGTGCCACCGGCCTGGTTCAGGCCGGGGGACGAACGGCACGAGTTCCTCGTGGGGCTGGCCCAGGAGTTCCGGGTCAAGGGTGTGGTCTGGTACTCACTGATGTACCGCGAGTCTTACAAGATAGAGTCTCACTACTTCAGAGGGCTCCTTCAAGAGAGGCTCGGGATCCCCATGCTGGTCCTGGAGTCTGATTACGACCCATCCGAGTACGGTCCCATGAGGACTCGTGTGGAGACCTTTGTCCAAACCCTGGGGGTATAGGTGATGGGAGCTTATTACGACGATGTCCTGAGGCTCTGCGGTTTCGAGGATCAGGAACTGGAAGGGAATCGCCCCAGGATCGAGAGGGCTTTGGAGAGGCTGCAGTTGGGACCCGACCACATGGAGGTGGCGGCGGAACGCCTGAGGAGATTCTTCGAGATAGACCTTCGCGGTGTCCGGAGGCTCCTCAGGGTTTGGCTCCAGGAGACCTTCGATGTGGTGTTGGCCAGGGACGAGGGGAAGGGGTTGGTGTATTTCGGATACCCCCCGATCCAGGCAACGGGCATGGCCATCAAGGAGGCCTCCGAGGGACGGCTCTACGTGGGTTGCCCAGAGATGGTGCTGTGCCACACCCTGGGACAGATCTTCGATGGACTCACCCCTTTGCTCGAGGCAGCGGAGCAAGGGGGCCTGCCGCCAGGGCATGCCATGTGTGCCTTGCTCCAGATCAAGCTCGGGGCATTGGCCAAGGGGATCCTGCCGGTGCCGGACCTGGCTGTGGCCACGAGCTACTACTGCGACATGGGGCCCAAGGCCGATGAGCTCATGGAGAAGCTCTATGGCCATCGCACCATCTACATAGACAGTTGCATGGACTCACCTTGGGGGGAGTGGCCTTCCTTCCACAGGGAGAGGGTCGCCTACCTGGGCTCCCAGATAAACAAGTTCTTCGACGAGGTGCGGGGCCTGTTCGGGGTGGAGGTGGACGAGACCGCCTGGGCCAGGGCCAAGTCCGTGGGTCGTCACTTGTACGAGAGCTCCAATCGGCTCAACCGGCTCATGATGGCCGATCCCATGCCGCTCAGCGGGGCTGACGTTGAGCTGGCGCTTCAGTTCGCCACCGCTTGCACGGGAAGCGCCATGACGGAGGGGCCGGAGGCCATCGACTTGCTGTGCCAGGAGGTGGAGGAGAAGATCAGGGCCGGCAAGGGGGTCGTGGAAAAGGGGGCCCCGAGGGTCCTGATCTTCAACCAGCACTACTCCGACCCTGCAGTGACGAAGATGATGGAGGAGGCCGGCCTTGCGGTGTCGGCCACCCTGGCCACCATACCACCGAGGAGGCCACAGAGGCCTGGGGACTACCTCACCATAGGGGAGAAGAGGGCCGAGCAGGCCATGTGGAGCGGGATATACCATAGCACTTACGGCTGGGCCAAGCGGTTCGAGGACGTGGCGAAGGCCCTGGGGGTGGACGGCGTGATATACAACTACCAGTATAGCTGCAGGCCCCTGGCCTTGAGCTCCGGGCTGGTCAAACAATTCTTGGAAGAAAACACCGGCATCCCTACCCTGGCACTGGAGATGGACTACTACGACAGCCGCAATTACAGCGCCGCTGCCCTCCGGACCAGGGTGGAGGCCTTCGCGGAGATGCTCAGGGCGAGAAAGAGAGGCGGCCCTGGGGTTGCTTGAGGATCCTGGCCAGACACAGCAGTGGGGCGAGGGGGGTGTCAGCCTCGCTTGGGGTCCTTCACGGCCGGATATGAAGGCGCCTTTCCTCCGGGTGGTCCCAGGGGGCTTTGGATGAACGCGGATTCGCTGATCGTGGCAGGGGTTGATGTGGGCGCGGCCACGGCCAAGGCCGTCATCCTGAGCCCCCATGGGGTCGTGGCCTCGTCCATCTTGCCCACCGGGGCCAGCGCGGCCAGGGCGGCCGAGGAGGTCATGGGCCTGGCCTTGGAAGCGGCCGGACTCCCCATGGAGAAACTCGGATACGTCGTCTCCACAGGGTACGGCCGCAGGGCGGTATCCTTGTCCAACAAGGCACTGACGGAGATCATGTGCCACGCCCGGGGGGCCAGCGCCTTGGTCCCAGGGGCGCGAACCGTCATAGACATAGGGGGACAGGACAGCAAGGTCATCGCCCTGGATGGCCGAGGCGGGGTGAGCAATTTCGTCATGAACGACAAGTGCGCCGCTGGGACGGGGAGGTTCCTCGAGGTCATGGCCGGGGTCCTCCACGTAGACATCAGCGAGATAGGGGATGTCTCGCTGCGGGCCAAGGACAGGTGCCAGATCACCAGCACCTGCACGGTCTTCGCGGAATCGGAGATGGTCTCCCTGCGAGCCGATGGCAGGAGCCTGGAGGATATCCTGGCCGGGATCCATCATGCCATGGCCCACCGGGTGGTGGTGATGGGCCGCTCCGTGGGTTTCAAGGGGGCGGTTGTCTTCACCGGGGGGGTTGCCAGGAACATTGGCATGAGGAAGGCCCTGGAGGGGCTCATCGGCCTGGAGATCATCGTGCCGGAGCAACCACAGCTCGTCGGGGCATTGGGTGCGGCCATGCTGGCAAGGGAAGAGGCAATGGGTGGCAAGCCGCTTCGACAAGCGCCACCACCTCTGGATCTGTCTCCTCCATGAGGTGCGGGTACAGCGATGGGGGTCGAGCCCATGGTGGCCGAAGATATCTCAGGGTGGGGCTTCAAGGGGCTTTCCTAGGCACGGCCACAACCAGGCTGAGGTTGAGCCACCGGCACGGGGTCGAGCGAGAGGCATGATGCAGCGGATCAAAGTCGGGATAAGCGCGTGTCTCCTGGGACAGAACGTGCGTTACGACGGCGGTCACAAGCTCGACCGGTACATAAGGGACACATTGGGACAGTACCTGGACTTCGTGCCCGTCTGTCCAGAGGTGGAGTGCGGCATGGGGGTCCCGAGGGAGGCCATGAGACTGGTGGGGGATCCGGGGTCCCCGAGGCTGGTCACAATCCGCACAGGTCGGGATCTCACAGGACAGATGCTCGCCTGGGCGGAAGATCGCCTGAAGGAGCTCGCGGCCGAGGGCCTGTGTGGTTTCATCTTCAAGAGTGGCTCCCCATCGAGCGGCATGGAAAGGGTGAAGGTATACACGCAGCAGGGCATGCCTTCCCACCGAGGCAGGGGGATATTCGCCAGGGCCTTCATGGAGCGTTTCCCACTCATCCCTGTGGAGGATGAAGGGAGGCTGCACGACCCGAAGATCAGGGAGAACTTCGTGGAGCGTCTGTTCGTGATGCAGAGGTGGCGAGAGCTCCGTTCCGACCCGAGGCGCGGGGCCTCAGGGCTAATCGGGTTCCACACCAGGCACAAGTTGCTCATCCTCTCCCACAGCCCCAGGCATCTGAGGGAGATGGGGAGGATAGTGGCCAACCCCGGGGAGATTCGGGGCCCGCAGCCGTGGGAACGATATGAGACCGCCCTCATGGAGGCCCTAAGCCTTCGGGCCACCCCGAGCAAGCACGCCAATGTGCTCCAGCACATGCTGGGTTATTTCAAGAGGGAGCTATCCAGCGATGAGAAACAGGAGATGCTCGAGCTCATCGATGCCCTCAGACGTGGCCTCATCCCCTTGATCGTCCCCGTGACCCTGATGAGACACTACGTTCGCAAGTACGACCAGCCATACCTTAAGGAGCAGGTCTACCTGGCCCCTCACCCCTTGGAGCTGCAGCTCAGAAACCACGTTTGAGGGCGGTGGCCTAGACCGGCAGTGGGGCCCCAAGACCCCTCGTCACGCGGGATGAGTGGGGGGACCCATGGCAGGCGGGCTACCCGAGGGCCGGGCCATGGCGGAGACATGAGCCTGGGGATCACCCTCACTCGACGATTCCCTCCTTGAGGGCCCCCAGGGATGGGACGGGAACGGGCATGCAACGGCCCCTCTCAGGGTTGTACATGCACCTGTAGGACATCCCATGGTTGCCCTGTTCCTCCATCACCTGCCAGCCCCTCACCAGATATGGGCAGGCGTCGTTGAAGCATATGTACATGAACTCCGTGTTCCATTCCGTAAAGGGGGTCTGGGGCACCGTCCACTTGCTCATGCGCTCCCCGCAGTACGGACATCGAAGTGTCAGTCCCACCTCGTCCATGTTGCGGCGGATCTCATCCTGGTCCTGGGACGGGATCCCGGCGGGTCTCGGCGCGGGCCTCTTCTTGGGTTGCCCCCCACGGCGGTCCGCATACACGGCGTATACCGGGTCACTGGGGATGCCCAAGTGTGCATACCGGTCGTCCTTTGGCCTCGGCATCCCCTTGGAGACGAAACAGTTGGGTGACTCGAAAGACCCGCAGAGGCGGAAGAGATCCTCGACATACATGACCCTCTCCTCCTCGCTCGCTTGGCGCCAGAGCCTTATCGCCTTCTGTGGGAACATCCTGTTGGAGAAGATCACGAGGAAGAGCCCGCCGGGCCGAAGGACCCTGCCCACTTCCATGAAGACCTCCAGGGGGCGGGTGATGTAATCCACACAGACCGTGTTCAGCACCACGTCGAAGGAGGCGTCCGGGAAGGGCAGTACCGGGTCCAGGTTGAGGTCGTGTATGACGTACTCGGTCAGGGCCGGGTTTGCACTGAGCTCGTGCACGTTGAGGCCGAGCCCGACGACCTTGGACGGTCTTACCTCGGGCGGTATGTGGGAGTCCCATCCTGCCATGAGGTCCAGTATGGCGGGGGCCTCCTCCACGATGAGCCCTCCGATGAGCCGCTGAACCGTCGAAAGGGCCAGGGAATCGAGGTGCTCCACGAACCGGTCGCGTTGGTAAAAGAGGCTGTCTTCGGACTCGTCCAACCGGCTGAATGCATCTGGAGGGAAATACTGACCAATGGGATTCGAGTCTTCCCTCTGCTGTAACATGATACGACCTCCGGGATGATATGGTGAGGACACGAACGCGGGGCCTGGTCCGATCTGTTCGTTGGGACATTGCCTCCTATTTCAGGATACGGCCCTTTGGAGCAGGGTCAAGGGAGGGAGCTCGACAGGGTCGAATGGCCAAAAGGGTCTCACTCCACCTCGAAGAACTTGGCGGCCCTCTGGCGTTTCAGCAGACCCCGGTGGAGCTTCTGTCTGAGGCGGCTCTCCTTGGCCGCCCGGGGGATGCGGGTCCTCTTCCTGGTCCTCTGTGGCCTCAAGGCGTCTCCAAGGAGCTCCACGAACCTCCTCAGCACCGCCTCCCTGTTGGCAGCCTGGGTGCGGCCCCGCTGTGACACGAGCCTCAGCACACCCTTGCTGCTCACCCGATGGCCGAGCTGGGCGAGGATCACCCGTTTCTGGTCTTCACTGAGGCTCAGGGAGTTGACTACGTCGAACCACAGGGTGACCTTGGTGTTGAGCTTGTTGACGTTCTGCCCCCCTGGTCCACTACTTCGCGAAGCCGTGAACCTCAGCTCCTCCTCGGGGATGGAGACTTGCGAGGTAACCTGGATCATGTACCAAAGACACCCCAACGGCCTTCCAGCTCAGGTCTTGAACCAGCCGTTCATCCCCATTCGAGTCGGCCCCTGATAGGCCATCCTGCCACAGGGGCCGACGGTCGTGGCCCCCTTGAGTTCAAGGCAGGCGTTGCCCACCGTAGATCAGCTCCACCAGGACATCGCCAACCTGCTTGAGGCTGGCGGGACTGCACTTGTCCGGTGTGTCCTCCAGGGTGTGCCAGTACGGGTAGTCGAAGTCTATCAGGTTGGCCACCATGATGCCCCTCTTGAGGAAGGCGATGTGATCGTCCAGTATGGGCCCGCCCAGGGAGTCGACGAAGGCCCTGGATCCGACCCTCCTCGCTGCGTCCCAGACCGCCTCCACCACAGGTCGGGCCCTCGCATACGAGTAGCCCTCCATCCTTATGCTCAGATCGCGATCGCCGATCATGTCCAGCAGGACGCCGAAACTGGGTCGGTATCCGGGGTGATCCTCGGCGAAGCGCTCCGAACCGATGGCGAATGGGTTTGGGGAATTGCCCTCGTCGCCCATATCCTCCAGGTCGAAAAGGAGGATGTCCACCCCCATCTCGGGTGGGCTCTTGTGCATGAGCCTCGCCATCTCCAGCAGCACTGCCACGCCCGAGGCCCCATCATTGGCACCGAGCACTGGCTTGTCCCGGTTGGCAGGATCCGGATCGCGCTCTGCCCAAGGCCTGGTGTCCCAGTGGGCGCAGAGCATGATGCGCTTGTCTTCTGGGTTCCGAGGATCAAAGGACGCCACGATGTTGGTGCCCTCATGGACCTTCCCTGGGCTCTTCCTGTCTTCGTAAACGAAAGGATGGGTATAGACCCTGTGGGAGTACCTGCGCAGCTCCTGGAGCAGGTACGCCAAACACCGCCTGTGGCCCTCGGACCCAGGCGCCCTTGGTCCGAACTCGCACTGTCTCAGCAGATAGTTGAAGGCGCTCTGCGCATCGAAACGCGGCCGACCTTGCCCAGTGTGGGACCAGATGAGCATCGCCGAGGCAAGGCACAACCCCAACACCGAGAGGGCCAGGAGCCTCTTTCCCTCCAGGGCCGAGGGGCCTCCCTTGGGGGGCTTGGGTCTGGGGCGGGTCCTCCCGGATGGATTGCGGGTCATGGCTCCTCCGACTCACCCCCTTGGCCCTTGTGACCACCTAGCCCTTTCAGTCCCCCAAGACCGAATCCCCAGACCGGTGTTTCCCGAGAAAGGCCCACAGCGCCGAGGGGGGTGGTCCTGCCCTAGTATGCGTACATGGACCCGTAAGGCCTGTGGGTGGCCGGCTGTATCTTGGTGAATTCGCCCTTCAGGATGGGATCTGGATCGAGGTCGAAGTCCCGGGCGAAGGCCCTGATGGTCCTATCCAGGAACTGAACGTCACCGTCCTCCAAGGGCTCGGAGGACAGCCCCCTGCCCAGCCGGTAATGATCCACAGTGCCCCTCACGTAGATGGTCCCCCCGTGCATCCCGGTGCCGAGATAGTTGCCGCAGATGGGGCGCTGGAGGGGTGATGTCCCGAACATCCCCAGGAGCAAGATGCGTCCCCCTGCCATGTACTCCCCGAGGAAATCCCCGGCCTTGCCACCTATGACGATGAGGGGGACCTTGTCCTTGTACGACTTCATATGGATCCCGACGCGGTATCCCACATCCCCGAGGATGTGGATGACCCCGCCCCTCATGCCGTATCCCACCACGTCGCCGGCCATGCCCCTCACCACGACCTTCCCAGCGTCCATGGTGTTGCCAACGCCGTCCTGGGCGTTTCCATGGACCCACACCGTGGGGCCGTTCATGAAGGCCGCGAGGTCCTGCCCTGGGGTGCCGAAGATCTCGATCTCCACCTCCCCTTCCAGTCCGTCGGCTATGTACCTCTGGCCGTTGACGCCCACCAGCTCGAAACGCACCTCGCCTTGTCTTATGGCCTGCCTGATCCTCCGATTGAGGTCCCGGTAATGGAGTCCCGTGGCGTCTATCCTCATGGTCTCACGCCGCCTCCTTCAGGGAAGCGATCACTGGCTCTCCGGCCTTGGGGGCCCAGACCATGTCCGGTTCGCTGCATATGGCCCTTATGGCGCTCTCCTCGCTGGCCATGTAGACCACGTCCCCCTTTGTCGCGGCGACGAGCGGACGCAGCTTGATCCTGTCGTTTAGGCCTACCAGGGATCCGCTGCGCGCGAAAAGGATGGCGAAGGGCCCGTTCAACAAGGCGCTCCCGTAGACCAAACGGATCGCCTTGCACAGTTGGCGTTGTTGAGGAGGCATGCGGCAGATCTCCTCCCACAGGGGCGGGGCCAAGGCGAGGCATGCGAGCTCAGTGGAGAGCCCGTGACGGCGGATGAGGAGGTCCAGGAGATATGCCACCACCTCCGTGTCCGTCTGCAGGGTGCAATGGTATCCGTACATCTCGAGGTAACGCCTGTTGATACCGTAGGAGCTTATCTCCCCGTTGTGGACGATGGACCAGTCGAGGATCGTGAACGGGTGTGCCCCACCCCACCAACCTGGCGTGTTGGTGGGAAAACGGCTGTGCGCCGTCCACAAGTAGGCGCTGTAATCCGGGATCCGGAAGAAGTCCGCTATCTCCTCCGGGAAGCCCACGCCCTTGAAGGCCCCCATGTCTTTCCCCGAGGAGACCACGAAGGCCCCCGGGATATCGCGGTTGATGCTCATGACTATCCGGACCATGTAGTCGTCCTCGTCCAGGCGAAGCCCCTGGGCCAACTGTGTCTCGGACAAGTCGCGCTTGGGTCTGACGAAGTACCTCCTGAGCCTCGGATGCCCCTTGATGGCCGCGATGTGGCGGTGAGGGATCTGTTCCTGATGTTCCACGTGCAGGTGTTCCTGAAGCAGACCCTCGGTGCGTGACAGGGCCACCATGTCCTCGTACATGATGTGAAGGGCGTAGAACTCCTTGTACTCCGGGTATATCCCGTACGCAGCGAACCCTGCCCCGAGACCGTTTCCCCTCTCGTACATGTGACATATGGAGCGGGTTATCACCTCGCCGGGGACCAGTTGCCCCCGCGTGTGAATGAGGCCCGTCAGCCCACAACCGGATGTGTCCTTGTCGTAATTCCAGTCCATGCCCCCTGAGCCTCTCTGCTGAAATCTGCCCCCGAACGTATCGGCTGACCTCTCGAACATCCTCGGACCATGGGGAAGACGTCCCCGGAGGCCCTGCAGAATCCCTTGTCTGTCAAAGCGCTCGCACCCCGAAGGGGTGTTCTTCCTTAGGGAGGCCCAATCTCTCCTTTCTGATCTCCCTCGGCAAATCCAGGAGGGAGAGATCCTCATCGAGCAGGACGTCCTTGAACGGCTCCACGAACCTCTTCTCGCGGATCAGTCCGGTCAGGATCCCGGCCCTCTCCACCGGGCCCACCAGGACGTAGCCCACCAATACCCCATCCTTGAGCACGAGCTTCCTGTAGGTCTTGGCCTCCTCTTTGAGGTGGATCAGGACATCGTACCCAGCCCCTGCAGGCGGATTGATGATCCCCACGGACATGGTGGGTATGCCATAGAAGGCGATGGAGTTCATGGGGATGCTCCCAGAAAAGGAGATCCTCTGCCCCGCTATGTTCCTCCCGGCTACCTGCCCCTGCTTGTAGGCATTGGGCCAGATGGGCACGACCCTCCATTCCGCGAAATGCCAGTCCCGGGCCTCGGCCACATCCCCGGCCGCGAACACACCAGGGACATTGGTCTCCATGAACTCGTCTACAAGGATCCCCCTGCGGCACTGGACCTCGGTGTCTCTCACCACATCGAGGTTCGGGGCAACACCTATGGCCACCACCGCGGCCTGGGAGGAGATGACGGTACCGTCTCTGAGTCGCACCCCGCTGACCTGGTTGTCCCGCTGTCTGAGGACCTCTTCCGCTGTATTGCAGGTGATGATTTGGATTCCTATCTCCTCCAACCGTCTGGTGATGATACGGGATGCTGTCTCATCGAAGGCCATGGAAAGGATTCGGTCCGCCAGCTCCACGATGGTCACCTGTATCCCCAGGTCGTGAAGGCTCTCGGCCGCCTTGAGCCCGATGAGTCCCCCACCTATGACCACCACATGGCGCAGCCGGCTCGCAGCCTGCCTCAGGGCCTTGGCGTCTTGGAGGGTGACGAAGGAGAACACGTCCGGGCCGTCCAGGCCCTGGATGGGAGGCACAATGGGATTGCCCCCCATGGCCAAGAGGAGCCTCTCGAACGGGATCTCCTCCCCTCCCTTCACCTCCACGGTTCGCCTCCGGGTGTCGAGCCCCGTTGCCGGGAGCCCGATGATCAGACGCACCCCCCGGCGCTCGTAGAAATCAGGATCCCTCAAGGCGAGCTCGGACTCCTTGAGCTTCCCCTTGAGGTAATTGGCGATGAGCGGTCTCCCGTAGGCCGCATAAGGCTCCTTGGAGATCACGGTGATGGGTGTCTCCCGGTCGTGTCTCCTTATCCCCTCTATGCCCCCCACAGCGGCTATGCAGTTTCCCACTATGACGTATCCCACGGCTACTCCTCTACCTCCACCAGGATCAGGGCTCGATTGGGGCAAGCATCCACACACGCCGGCACCTGCCTGTCGGGACACAGGTCGCACTTGTAAGTCACGGACCTCTCCCTGTCCATCTTTATCGCCCCGAAGGGACAGCTCATGACGCAAGACCAACACCCCACGCACTTCCTGGGGAAATGGATGACGCGCCCCGTGTCCTCGTCCAGGACCATGGCCCCGGCTATGCAAGCCTCCACGCAGTGCGGCTCAGCGCAATGACGGCAACAGAGGGAGAAGGACTCGTGCCCCCTCTCCTCCAGTAGATTCCTGGGGCGAGGGCGAGGATTCTCCTCCTTGAAGGCCTTGATGACGTCCTTGCTCTTGGAATGTTCGGTGACGCACGCCACCTCGCACAGCCTGCAGCCTATGCACGCCTCCTCCACAGGCATGACCCTCTTCCTCTTGCCTTGAGCCACCTTCATGTGCCCCTTCGTCCCCTCTATCCCCAATGGGAAAGCGGAGTCACCCCCCCAGGCCTTGGCCTCGACGCCTGCGTCGTGTGCCTCAGGCGCCTGCGGCCTTGATGCCTAGGACCTCCATCTCCGCTGGGTGCAACCCCAAGCCCCTCAACTTGTCCCGATTCCCCCTCAGGCTCTCCAAGGCGTTGAGCCCCATGCCCCCGAGCATCTCCTGGATCTCGTGACCCCACGCATGGATCAGGTTCTTGAGTCTCTCCGTGGCCATATCAGGGTGAACCCTCTTGGCCAGGTAAGGGTCATTGGTGGCTATACCCCAGGGGCACTTGCCTGTGTAACAGCGCTGGCACAGTGTGCAACCCACGGCGATGAGGGCCGCGGTCCCGATATAGACTGCGTCGGCCCCAAGGGCGATGGCCTTGACCACATCCGCGCTGCAGCGGATCCCACCTGCCACCACCACCGAGGCCTGGTTTCGGATACCCTCCTGCCTCAGGCGCTCGTCCACAGAGGCCAGGGCCAACTCGATGGGGATGCCGACGTTGTTCCTGATCATGGTCGGGGCCGCCCCGGTCCCGCCCCTAAATCCGTCCAGGCAGACCACGTCCGCCCCTGCCCTGACCATCCCCGAGGCGATGGCCGCAGAGTTGTGGACGGCCGCTATCTTCACGAATACCGGCTTCTCGTAATCCGTCGCCTCCTTGAGGGCGTAGATGAGTTGCCTGAGGTCCTCAATGGAATAGATGTCGTGATGGGGGGCGGGGGACAGGGCGTCAGTGCCCTCCGGTATCATCCTGGTCAAAGAGATCTCCCGGCCGATCTTCTCCCCGGGGAGATGTCCCCCTATGCCAGGCTTGGCCCCCTGGCCGATCTTTATCTCTATGGCCGCTCCAGCCCTTAAATATGCCGAGTGCACGCCGAACCTCCCGGAGGCCACCTGCACTATGGTGTGTCGTCCGTACGGATAGAGCGACGGGTGAAGTCCCCCTTCCCCTGTGTTGTAAAGGATGTTGCAGGCCTCCGCGGCCCTGGCCAACCCCTTGTGGACGTTGAGGTTGATGGACCCGTAACTCATGGCCGAGAAGATCAACGGGTAGTCCAGCTCGATTTGGGGGGCCAAGGGTGTGGTCAGGGCCGGCCTGCCCCCATGCTCGCCCACCTCCACCCTGTCCGGTTTGCAGCCGAGGAATGTCTTCAATTCCATGGGCTCCCGCAAAGGGTCGATGGAAGGGTTGGTCACCTGGGAGGCGTCCAAGACCATGTGGTCCCAATATATAGGGTACGGGGCCGGGTTGCCCATGCCGGTCAAGAGCACCCCGCCCGTGTCCGCCTGCTTGTAGATGTTCTTTATGTAATGCGCCTCCCACAGGGCGTTTTCCCGGAAGTCAGAGGGCGTGCGTCGTATGGTGATGGCCCCGGTGGGGCACAGGGCCTCGCATCTGTGGCACCCGACGCACCTGGCCTCGTCCTCGGTCATCTCGCCCAAGGTCTCGTCGAAGGCATGGACCAGATAGGGGCACTGGCGGACGCAGACCTGGCAAGCAATGCACCTGTGCGAGTCGCGCACCACACTGAAATCCCTGTAGTTCTGGTTTATTGGCCTGTAGAGCAACAGATCCCCTCCTCGCTGCCTTGGCTCACCGCCCCCATCTTGGAGGAACAGGGGGCGCGAGCGCAACCCCTTCTAGATGGTTATTATCTCCCCGGTCTCTGCCACAGGAAGTATGAACCTGGGGGGGGCTGTGGGCGCCTCTTGAAGGACCCCGCGGTACTTGATGATGGACAGGACCTCCTGCGTCTCGGTCCCTATTACCGACTCCGTCCCCTTTACCCTCCGAATCAGATGGAACACCTCCTCATCCAGGTGAGCCATGAACTCGAGCAGGAAGACGTACCTGCCCTGGAGGTAGAGGATCGATTTTATCAAAGGGTCATCGAGCACCTGTCCCAGGAACCCGTCGTCGTGGCGTAGGTTGTTGACCCACATGAATCCATAGATCCGGTCACCGAGGTAATGGGTGATATTGAAGTCCCTGGAGCTCTTGAAGACCTTCAGGATCTTCTGTGTGGTCAGGGTCCTCACCACCGGGACCTGAGCCGGCTGAGCAAGGGGATATCCCTTGATCTCAAGGATGAGGTCCCGGAGGTGGAGCCGGTCCTGACAGAACACGTCCAGGAGATAACTCGCCCCCCCCATGATGTGGAAGATGGAGTATATCTCATCCTTGGACTTGAGACGGTTCAAGAGGCCCGTGCTGTCGCCCCAACTGGCAATGCGGACTATGGCGTGGAACAATTCAGGGCCGCCTTCATCCCACCTAGCAACTGGATCCCTGCCCTTCATCGCCTCCCCGATCCCAAACCTGTATCAGATACGAGGATACAAGCCTCGGAGACACCCTCACCGGCCCCGGTCTTGCACCTCAAACCACTCCTGGATGCCGCCTGGCACCTGCACCGCAGGGGCCTCGCTGCCCGTATGATCCGTACCCGAGCCCTCGACGAACCGGACCGAAAGGGCCCCACGGGGACAGCCCTGGGGGCAAAGGCCGCACCCCACGCACTCCGAATCATCGGAGAGGACCCGATCCCCGTCCCACCGATGGACCCCGTATGGGCAAATCTCCACACATATCCCGCAGCGAAGGCACCTGCCTTGCCTTCGGGATATCTCGTACGAGGTCCATCTCGCGGCTTGCACCAATGCCTTCTTCCCGGTCAGTGGGCAGCTACCTTTCTCATTCTACAGGATCCCCCTCACCCGGTCCAGGCCCTCGAGCCATGGGTTGGTCACCTCCTGAGGACCCAGAGGAACCTGGCCTCCCTGTCCTCGGGATTGATCCATCTGTCCGGGATCTCGTGGATCAAGTGTATCGTGTCTCCGGCCACCATGCGCTGATCCTTCCCTCGGAGGCGCACTCGGACATCTCCCTCTAGGAGGTAGCCTACCTCTTCGCCCTTGTGGAGGAAGAAGTGGCCCTGGAGCTGGGCACCTGGCATGATGTGGATCTGGTAAGCCTCCAGGTCGCTCACTTGGCCCCAGTGGGTCAGACTGTAAGCCAACACCTGCTCCTCGCTGAAGGGGCTCAGGCGCACCAAGGTACGCTGGTCGGACGGACAGACCGGGCTTCGCGACTCCAGGCCATCGGGTGAGACCAAGGCATCCAAGGTCACGTCCAAGGCCTTGGCCACCCGAACCAATGCTGGCACTGAGAGCAGGATCTGCTCCCCCTCCACCTGGGATATGGTGCTGGCCGAGACCTTTATCGCGCGCGCCAGCTCCACCTGGGACATCCCCTTCCGCAGGCGGAAGGCCCGGATCCTGGGGCCGATGGGGATCTCCGTCTCCTTCCTCCTCTGCTCCAGGAACTCCACTCGTGACCGTCGCACCTGGAAAGACCTAGGGGCCAGGACGCTGGAGCTCTCCCGGCCCTCGGCCTTGAGCACGGTCAGAATGGGCACGCTGTCCTTGACGCTCAGGTCGATGGCCACTTGGGTGATGTGATTGATCTGGGCCCGGAAGTTGGCGCTGTGGGCGCTCTTCTCCAGGATCCAATAGGCGATGGTGTCCAGCTCGAAGAGCCTTGGACACTGGCGCGTGAAGAGGGTGATGACCTTCTCTTCCCCACCCCAGATCTGGCCCATCCCCGTCAGACTGTCGAAGAGGTAGCGAGTCCCCTCCGGCATCTCCTCCTCGATCCGGTTGATCACCTCGATGAAGGCCTCCAGGCGATGCGGGTCTGTGACCCTCTCGACGCTGCAGCGGAGCTTGGGATAGAGCGAATCGTAGTAATCGGCGAAGAGCCTGGCCCCTTCCCCCTTCCCCCAGGTGAAACCATCGACCATGGTCACATCCGGATGGTTCACTACCGTCCCCAGCCTGCCCAGAAGGGTCTTGGGGGAGGCATTGAAGGTCACCAGGACCACGCGGTGCCCCTCCTTCCTGGAGCTCTTGAGAAACCCCCCTGTGAAGACCTCCATGAAGGTCCCGGACTCCATGTGCCAGACCACATTGTCACCGATGCGCAGTCCCCCGATAATCCGGTCGAGACTGGCGATCCCGGAGCTCACCTTCCTGGGCTTCATCTGCACCCCCACGGACCACCCGGCCTGATAAAGGTGTCACTGACTCGCGCAAATCATCCCCAGTTATCATAGCAGTGAGGAGCTGAAAAGGTAATCCGTTAGCGCCCCCGATGCCTTCCATGAGAAGGCAGATGCCCTTTCGGTTCAGGCCTTGCCGATGACCCCGTCTCGGTTCGCAGGCAAGGGGGGCCTCGCTGGAGCAAGGCCTCAGACCTGGAAGGGGTCCCGCGGGGATGTGTCCTTGCGCCGGCATGGAGGCTCAAGGGAATGGGCCTCCCCACTTCAGCCACGTGAAGAGAAGCCGTTAGCGGTTGAACCGGAAACGTGTGATCCTCTATAATGCATCGGGACCGGGGAGATGCCCTTGCGGATGGGTGGACTCGGGGCTTCACAGGGGGTCCTGTGGCCAACCTCTCCCAATGGCTTGGCGAGCCTTGCGGCCCGAGGCAGGGCATGGGGGCTGAAATGGGCGATCTGTGGATCTCGTGAAGAGGGGGCTGAGGGGATGAACCCTTTCGATGTGGCTCGGCAGCAGGTCGATATCGCGGCGCGCTTTCTGGATGTGGATCCAGGCCTCTTGGAGAAGCTCAAGCACACCAAGCGCGAGTTGATCGTGCACTTTCCGGTCAAGATGGACGATGGGGGCGTCAAGGTCTTCACCGGGTACAGGGTGGTCCACAGCGACGCCCGCGGGCCTGCCAAGGGCGGGATTCGCTATCACCCGGACGTGAACCTGGATGAGGTGCGGGCCCTGGCCATGTGGATGACCTGGAAGGCGGCCGTGGTAAACATCCCGTTCGGGGGTGCGAAGGGGGCGGTGGAGTGCAACCCCAAGGCGATGTCCCAGGGGGAGATCGAGAACATGACCCGCCGCTTTGCCTGGGAGATCTCCCCTATGATAGGCCCGGAGAGGGACATACCTGCACCGGATGTCTACACCAATCCGCAGGTCATGGCCTGGATCATGGACACCTATAGCATCCTCAAGGGATATGCTGTCCCGGGGGTGGTCACTGGCAAGCCCCTGGAGCTGGGTGGATCGGTGGGTAGGATGGAGGCCACGGGGAAGGGGGTGTTCATATCCGCGCAGGAGGCGGCCAGGGAGATCGGGCTGTCCATAGACGGATGCACCGTAGTGATACAGGGCTCGGGCAACGTGGGCGGCATAGCGGCCCAGTACTTCCATCGCGCCGGGGCCAAGGTAATCGGCATCAGCGACTCAAAGGGCGGTCTCTACAACCCCAAAGGACTCGACATCGACCGGGTCCTGGCATGCAAGAACCGTTACCAATGTTTCCTGAGTCGGGAGCTTGGCGGCGAGGAGCTCAGCAACCGGGATCTCCTGGAACTGCCGTGTGACGTGCTGGTCCCGGCGGCCTTGGAGAATCAGATCACTGAGGAAAACGCACCGAGGCTCAGGTGCCGCATGATCGTGGAGGGCGCCAACGGGCCCACCACCCCGGAGGCCGATGCCATACTCTTCGAAAAGGGCGTCTTCGTGGTGCCGGACATACTCGCCAATGCGGGAGGGGTGACGGTCTCCTACTTCGAGTGGGTGCAGAACCTCCAGGAGCTCCTCTGGAGCGAGGAGGAGGTATCGGATAGGCTCCAGAGGATAATGACGCGGGCCTTCGCTGAGACCCTCGCCATAGCGAGGAGGAACAAGGTGCACATGCGCACCGCGGCCTATGTCCTGGGGGTTGGGCGGGTGGCCAGGGCTACCCAGCTCCGGGGGATATACCCGTGAGCTGCCCTGTGCCCAGGCGCCATGGAACGGACAGGGGGGTTTGCCCCGACGAGGACGGCCACCGATACGGACTATCTCGGTTGCGCGGCAGCTCCGCGTGGCCTTGCGTCAGGCCCTGTGAGGTCTGGGCCATGTCGGGTCTTGGATCGTGACCATGAGTTCGAAGACCACCGTCGAACGCCAGATAGAGGTCCTCTCGGAGATCAGCAAGGCCATAACCTCTGACCTCTATCTGGATGACATACTGAGGCTCATCGTGACCCTGACCGCTGGGGTGATGGATTCGAAGATAGTCTCCCTGTGGCTCCTGGACGAGAAGGAAGGTAGTTTCAAGCTGAGGGCAACCCAGACCATCAGCCAGGAGTACCTCAAGGAGAGGAGCCTGAAGTGGGGGGAAGGGGTGGTTGGACACGTGGCCCAGTGCAAGGAACCCATGCAGTTCTACAATGTCCTGGAAGAGCCCCTTTACAAGGAGAAGGAGATGGCCCGCAAGGAAGGGCTCACCTCCATGCTCAGTGTGCCCATGTGCGTCAAGGATAGGGTCATCGGGGTGCTCAACTGTTACAGCTCCTCTCAGCGCCGTTTCTCAGACACGGAGGTGAAGCTCCTGATCGCCGTGGCGAACCAGGCGGCTGTTGCCATAGAGAACACAGAGCTGATGGTGAAGACCAGGGTGATTCAGGAGGAACTGGAGGCCCGGAAGCTGGTGGAGAAGGCAAAGGAGATCCTCATGAGCCGCAGGGGCTTGAGCCCTGAGGAGGCGTTTCGTCGCATCCAGAAACAGAGCATGGATTCCCGGCGATCCATGAGGGAAATAGCCGAGGCGATCATACTAGCTGAACAGATCTGAGCCCGAGGATCATCCACCTGTAACACCTCTCGCTGTCGGGGGAAACGCGTTTTCCCGTAGCGGCCCGGGACAAGCGGTTGGTCATCCATGGCAGGCTGGGAGCCAATCCACCGCAGGCGGATCGCGCCCGAACCTTCTCAGGGGGGCACAGGGGTGTCGCCTGTCTGCGAGCCGGCCCGAGCCGAATGATCGCCAAGGTGTCAGGCGGGGCGAAGGGGGCTCCCCCCGCGGACGAGGGTTTTTAGTGGCAAAAAAACCCTTGACTTTTTGTTAAGCATGCATTAAAAAAGGGGTGTCGGCCACAAAGGCGTGGCCGACACGATACGAGGCGGTATCACAGGATAGGACAAAGGCGTCTGTATGAAGACGCCTTTTTTTGTTCCCTTGGCGTTTAGCCATGGTGATTGCACTGGAGTGGGCTTGAGTTCCACTTATGGGGCCCACGGACGATATTCGAGACAGGAGGAGGTAATGGCCATGAATTACAGTCGTCCCAACGCCAGTTCCGCGACCCTTTCCAAGACCCGGGTCTCACCGGCCCCCGCGTCAGGTCTGTGCGTCACTTGCCTGGACGGATGCCCAGGCCCTTGCGAGGTCGGCCGATCTGCCATCAGGGGCCGGGAGGTGATCTACCCCGCGCCCTTCGGCAAGGTTACCTCAGGCGCTGAGAAGATATACCCCATCGACTACTCGCACTTCAATATCCAGGGGACCTGTGTGGGGGCCTTAGGCATGGAGGCCGACTCGGACAAGGCCACCTTCCCTGCGGTGGACGTCTCCACCTCCATCGGCAACGGAAATGGGACCGTCAAACTGAACATCCCGGTCTTTACCGGGGCCCTGGGCTCCACCGACATAGCCAAGAACAACTGGGACGGCATGGCCATTGGTGCCGCCCTCATCGGGACCATAGTGGTGGTGGGTGAGAATGTCTGCGCCATGGACCCTGAGGCGGAGATAAAGAACGGTCGTGTGGTCCACTCGCCCGAGATGGCGCGGAGGGTGGCCACATTCAAGGAGTGGGCCAATGACGCAGGGAGCATAATCGTCCAGGCCAACGTGGAGGATGGCCGCCTGGGAGTGGCCGAGTATGTCATGGAGAAGCTGGGGGTGGATTTCTTCGAGCTCAAATGGGGTCAGGGGGCAAAGAACATCGGCGGTGAGGTGAAGCTTCCCAGCCTCAAGAGGGCCCTCCAGCTCAAGGAACGAGGGTACATAGTCCTGCCAGATCCCACGGACCCAGTGGTGGCCGAGTCCTTCCAGAGGAAGGGGTTCAAGGAATTCGAGAGGCACTCTCGCCTCGGCATGGTCGAGGAGGAGGGGTTCTACAAGGAGGTGGAGAGGCTGAGGTCCCTGGGCGCCAGGTTCGTCTCCTTGAAGACAGGGGCCTATCGTCCCGCGGACTTGGCCAGGGCCGTGAAGTTCGCATCCAACGCCAAGGTAGATCTCCTCACCGTGGACGGGGCAGGCGGTGGCACAGGGATGAGCCCATGGAGGATGATGAACGAATGGGGCATCCCCACGGTCTACCTCGAGTGCCTCCTTTACTCCTATCTGAAACGGCTCCAGGCCAAGGGGGCGCACATCCCGGCCTGCGCCATAGCAGGGGGATTTTCCCTCGAAGACCACGTGTTCAAGGGCATCGCCCTGGGTGCCCCTTTCATAAAGGCCGTCTGCATGGGTCGGGCCATGATGACCGCCGCCATGGTGGGAAAGACCCACGGGCATCGTCTTGAGAGGAAGGTCCAGAAGGAAGGGGGAGACCTGGAGGATGCCTACCTGAAGCTCTTCGAGAGTGCCTCGCAGCTCAAGGAGCGGTACGGAAGGGACTTTCGAAGGATCCCACCCGGTGCCTTGGGGATGTTCACCTTCGCCCAGCGCCTGAAGCAGGGCCTCCAGCAGCTGATGGCCGGGGCGCGCAAATTCTCCCTGGAATACATAAGCAGGGATGACCTGGTGGCCCTGACAAGGGGCGCGGCCGAGGTCTCTGGCATCCCCTTCGTCATGGAGGCGGATGCAGAGGAGGTGGAGAGGATACTGAACTCCTGAGCGGGCTGGCCCCCGAGAGGATGCATGCGAAGGGAGGCCTTCGGCCTGGGGCGGGTTTGAAACCCGCCCCTGCTATTGTTGCCCCCTGGCAAGAGGCACGTGCTGGTGGTGGCACCAAGAAGCCTCTCGAGTACCTCGTACCTCACGAGGGGACGGTGGAATACCCGGCACGGCTCCGGGTCAGAGGTGTTCCCGCCCTCGGGTCATAGGATCGGCAGGTAGGTATCTAGCTCGTACTGGGAGACGTGGGTGCGGTACCGATCCCACTCCACCTTCTTGTTCTCCACGAACTTGTGGAAGATGTGATCCCCCAGGGCATTTCTCACCAACTGGCTCCTCTCCACCTCCTGGATGGCAGCGTAGAGGTTGTCCGGCAGAGAGTCGATCCCCAATTCCTTGCGGCGCTCCTGAGGCATCTCGAAGATGTCTTCCTCCACGGGCGGTGGGAGGCTGTACCCTCGCTCGATCCCCTCCAGCCCTGCCGCCAGCATGACGGCGAAGGCCAGATACGGATTGCACGCCGGGTCAGGGCTCCTGAACTCGATCCTGGTAGCCCGCTCCTTGCCTGGCTTGTACATGGGGACTCGCACCAGGGTGGACCTGTTGCGCCTGGCCCATGATATGTAGACTGGGGCCTCGTATCCAGGGACCAGTCGCTTGTAAGAGTTCACCCACTGGCTGGTTATGGCGGTGATCTCTCTGGCGTGCTTCAAGAGCCCTGCGATGTAAGCCTTGGCGGTCTGCGAGAGGTGGTAAGGGTCCACCGGGTCATAGAAGGCGTTTCGGTCCCCCAGGAAGAGGCTCTGGTGGGTATGCATCCCCGAGCCGTTGACACCATAAACCGGCTTGGGCATGAAGGATGCATACACCCCCCTGAGTCTCGCCACCTCTTTCACCGCCACCCGGTAGGTCATGGTCTTGTCGGCCATGCGCAAGGCCTCGTCGTATCTGAGATCGATCTCGTGTTGGCTAGGGGCCACCTCGTGGTGGCTGTACTCCACGTCTATCCCCATCTTCTCAAGGACGAAGATGGTCTCGCGTCGCAGGTCGTTGCCCAGGTCCAGGGGTGTGGTGTCGAAGTAACCCCCGTGGTCCAGTCCGGTCGCGTCGGTGGGGCCCTTGAAGTAGAAGTACTCGAGCTCCGGCCCCACGTAGAAGGTGAACCCCTTCTCCTTGGCCCTCTGCAAGACCCGCTTGAGCACCCACCTGGGGTCGCCTGCATACGGGGTCCCGTCCGGCTCCAGGATGTCGCAGAACATCCGGGCCGATGGCTGGTCCTGGGGCCTCCACGGGATTATCTGGAAGGTGGTGGGATCGGGCTTGGCGATCATATCGCTCTCCTCGATGCGCGCGAACCCCTCGATGGAGGACCCATCGAAGCCCATCCCTTCTGTCATCCCCTCCTCCAGCTCAGAAGGATCGATGGAGAAGCTCTTCAGCATCCCGAGCACGTCGCAGAACCAAAAGTGTATGAATCGCACCTTGTGGTCCCGCACCGCCCTGAAGACATCCTCCTCGTTCATGCACTGTATCACTGCCTTGGTCCCTCCTCGGTCGGAAGCGCCCGCTGTGGCTGTGGCCCGACGGGATGGGGCAGCCTCTGCAGGCCGTAGGTCTCCAGGAGGCGGTTGATGTCCGTGCTTTTCACGTCCAGGCTCCCCCCGGAGATGGGAAGGAGCAGGATGGGCTTGCCCTGCAGGGCCTCTGCTATCTTGAGCTTCACCTGCGCCTCACCACCCCTGCCCTCCAAGGCCTGGATCATCTCCCTGAGCCCCTTGGCCTCCGCCTCCGCCTCTGCCCTGACCGCCCTGGCCAGCTTCTCCTGCTGATCATAGTAAGCATCAGCCTCGATCTTGGCCTGCAGATAGGCCCCGTCTGCCCTGGCCACCTTCTGGTTGACCTCTCCGATGGCCTCCTGGAGCTTCTGGCGGTACTCCTCCTCCGCGGCCCTGGCCTCGCTCTTGGCCTTCTCGGCCAACTGATCCGCCACCTTGCGGTCCTCTATGGCCTTCTGATAAGGGGGATTGAAACGGTAGTCCTTGGTCAGGACGTTTTCGACCACCACGCCGAAGGGGTTCAGGATATGGTTGAGGACATCCCTTGCCCTTTCCGCCTTCCGTGCCCTGGCGTCCGCCACGTAGAGCTCCTCGGTCTTGAGCTCCCCGAAGATGTCTCGCGGTGCGCTCCTGGTCACAGTACGGACCAGATTCTCCCTCAACTCCTCGTCGCTCCTGGCAACGAACTGCAGGATGTGAGGCGCCATCTTGGGGTCGACCCGGTAGGAGATGATAACGTCCAGGCTGATGTCGTTGCCGTCGATGGTCTTGAACAGGAGGTCGTCTCGGCCCTTGCGGTCCCCCCTTTCGGGCTCTATGGTCATCTCCACCACCTGGATCCTCGTGTCGAACGTGTGCCAATCGTTGATGATCGGGACGAACCAGTACGTGGCCCCTGGCGAATAGACCTTGGGCTCGACGCCTGACTTGCTGATGATCCCTAACTTTATGGTCCTGACACCCACCTCGGTCGGGCCTGTCGTATATGGCATGCAACCTGCCAGGGCCAATCCAGTGAGCATGATCCCCAGCCAAGACGATCGGGCCACGAACTTCACGCCATACAACATCTGTCTTCCCCCTTCAGGACACAGGAGATCTTGATCCCTGAGATCCATCCTCCCCCTGCCGGCGCTGGAAACGGCTCCACCCAGGTCCCCCCTCATGGCGCTTGAGCCCCTTGGATCACCGATTGAAGACCCCTCTCCTCACCCGTCTCCCCTAGGGCCAAGGGTCATCGGGGGCGGATGTCGAAGAGCCTCAGCGTCCGATCCAGGTCCAGGGGGTTCAGCCCCTCCTTGCCGTCGCTGGGCAGGATCACGAGCTGCATCCCCCGGTACACCTCTGCCATCTGGAGCCCCACCAGGAGGTCAGAGCCCCTGCCTTCCAAGGCCTGGTTCCTGAGGGAGGTCCGCTCGGCCTCGGCCAGCCTCACCAGCAGGTCTCCCTCGGCCCTCCGGGTCCTGGCGTAGAGCTCCTGCTCCGCCTTCTTGCGGACAGTATAGGCATCGCCTTCCTGGAGTTTGACCAAGACCGCTGCCTTGCCTTCTTCCACCACCTTCTTGAGCTTGGCCAGCTCGGCAGACGCACGGGCCTCTGCCTGGTTCTTGAAGACCAGCTGGTCCTTCAGCTTCTTTTCCTCGATGTTCTTCTGTATCTCCTCGCTGTACTGGAAGTACCGGATGAGCACCTGTGAGACCTCCAGCCCCTTGGGCTTGAGCTCATCGTTCATGATGTCCTTGGCCTGTTGCACCTTCTGGACCCTCAGGGGGCTGTTGTAGAACTCCTCGGTGGTCAACTCCCCCAGGGTTTGCTTGAGGATCGGTTCAGCGCGGGGGACTATTCCGTTGTCCTCGAAGAGTCTCCCCGGCCCGAGGGTCACCATCACCTGAAAGGGATCCACTATGCGGTACAGGATGGAGACGTCCACCTCCACGAAGAAACCATCGGAGGTCTGGATATAGGCGGCCTTCTCGTGACGGGCGAAGCGCGCCCTGGTGATGGGGTTGTTGCTCATTTCCAGCACGCGGAGGGACTTGGGAAAACGGTGCATCCGCTCGAAAGGCTCCGGCAGCACGAAACGGTACCCTGTCTCATATACCTCCTTCTGAATGCCCCTGTGGAATCCTATCATCACCTGCTTTATGCCGTACTCGTCAGGATAGATGTAGGTGAGACAAGAGACATAGCCGACCAGGACCACCAAAGCCAAGACGATCGACAAGGAGGCGATCCTGCGTCTCCCTCCATGTCTCTGCCCCGAATCGCTCCCCATGGATACAGCACCGTTCATCTGTCCATCCCTCCGCGAGAGTGCAGACGCACCCCTTACTTAACACAAATGCCAAGATTGTCAATCCCGTATTGACTGGCCCCGATGGATTTGGTAAGGTGGGATCGCCGATGGGGATGTAGCTCAGCGGGAGAGCATTGCCTTCGCAAGGCAGGGGTCGGGGGTTCAAATCCCCTCATCTCCACCATGTTCCGGACCTGCAAGGGTGGCCTGCTGCCCTCAGGGACCTCCCACAGGGATCCTCCTGATAGTGAAGGCCTTGATGAGAAAGTCCGCAGTAGAACGCAAGACGTCCGAGACAGAGGTTCGGGTAGAACTCCGTCTGGATGGGAGCGGAAGGGCCGACGTGGACACGGGGATCCCGTTCCTAGATCACATGCTGAGCCAGCTTGCCCGCCATGGCCTCCTTGACCTCAGCGTCTCTGCCAAGGGGGATCTGGAGGTGGACTTCCACCACACGGTGGAGGACCTCGGGATCTGCCTGGGAAAGGCCCTGCGCCAGGCCATAGGGGATGCCTCTGGGATCCGGAGGTTCGGCCACGCGCAGATACCCATGGACGACAGCCTCGTCTCGGTGAGCATGGACATCAGCGGGAGGCCTTATCTGGTATACCGTGTGCCCACTCGAACGGAGCGGGTCGGGAACTTCCCGGTGGAGCTGCTGCGGGAGTTCTTCAGGGCCGTGAGCGTCCATGCCGGCATCACGCTGCACATCCACGCCTTGGAGGGCCAGGAGGCTCACCACACGGTGGAGGCCACCTTCAAGGCCTTCGCAAGGGCATTGGCCGAGGCCTCGGCACGGGACGAGCGGATCAAGGGGGTCCCATCCACCAAAGGCTCCCTGTAAAGCCGTAGAAGGGAAAGGATCGAGCCATGAAGCGCGGGTTGATCTGGGCGATGTTCATTGCGGGGATGGTCTCGGGGCTTCTTGCACAGGGGTGCTCTCCTCCTGTGCGGGTCACGACTCTTTCCCATCCCGGACTCTCCAAGGCCAAGTTGGAGAGGATAGGGGTGATGCCGTTCATGAAAGGGAGACACCCCAGCAATGTCTCGGAGACGCTCAACTGCAATCTCTGCCGGCTCGCCTTCGACCCGCAAAGCGTTATCACAGGTGCGGAGAACACCTTGACCCGCTACGTGTATGACGAGATGCGCAATCGTTACGAGGAGCACGTGATCCCGCAATACCAGGTCATCAAGGCCTACGAGGGGGTCTCCAAGGACGAGGAAAAGGACACACCCCTGACCGTCACCCGAAAGGTGGGCCAGGCCTTGGGGGCCAACCTCATGCTCCTGGGGACCGTGTGGCGGTACAGGGACAGGACAGGGAGTTCGGCGGGCTCCATGCACCCGGCCTCGGTGGCCTTCGATCTTTACCTCGTGGACGTCAGAAGCGGCGAGACGTTGTGGTCCGCGAACTTCGACGAGACCCAGAGGGCCTTGTCCGAGAACATATTCGATTACCAGACCTTCTTCAGCCGTGGGGGCAAGTGGCTCTCGGCCAACGAACTGGCGAATTTCGGGGTCAAGGAGGTCCTGAAGGAACTGCCCTTCTGAATGTGTGAGCCGGAGGCCGTCTGGAGATGATCGTCATCCCTGCCGTGGACCTCTTGAACGGCAAGGCAGTGAGGCTCCTCCAGGGGGACCCCAGCCGAAGGACCATCTTCTCTCACGACCCAGTGCAGGTTGCCATCAGATGGTTCCAGCAAGGGGCCGAACGCCTCCACGTGGTGGACCTGGACGGCTCCTTCGAGGGAGGCCCTCGGAATCGCCATCTGGTGGAGGCCATCGTCAAGGCCATCCCCATACCAGTGCAGTTGGGCGGGGGGATTCGCGATATGGAAACTGCCAGCGCGTATATCGATGCGGGCGTGGAGCGGATAATCCTGGGGACCGCGGCTGTGGAAGACCCGGAGTTCGTGGCCGAGTCGTGTGTCAGGTGGCCGGGCCGGGTGGCTGCTGCCATAGATGCCCGGGGGGGCCGGGTGACCGTGAGGGGATGGCGTGAGGAGACGTCCCTCTCTGCCGTCGGTCTGGCCAGACAACTGGAGCGGACGGGGGTGGCGGCATTCATTTACACAGACGTTGACCGAGATGGCACGCAGTCGGGGGTGAACCTGGGGGCCACCCGTGCGTTGGCTCAGGCAGTGCGTGTCCCGGTCATCGCCTCGGGGGGTGTGGCCTCCCTCGAGGACCTCCGGGCGATTGCGGGCCTCGCCGAATACGGGGTCCAGGGGGTGATCGTGGGCAAGGCCCTGTACACCGGGGCCGTGGAGCTCAGAGAGGCCATGGCAGTGCTTAGGGGGGCAGCCTGAGATGGGAGAGGAGTGGGTACAGGGGGTCAGGTTCGACGGAGACGGGCTTGTGCCGGCCATTGTCCAGGATTCGGCGGACCTTGGGGTATTGATGGTGGGCTATATGAACCTGGAGGCCCTCCGCCTCACCCTGCAGACGCGGCGGGTCCATTTCTGGAGCAGGTCCCGGAGGGCCCTTTGGTGCAAAGGGGAGAGATCCGGGCACGTCCAACGGCTGATAGAGGTCAGGATAGACTGCGACGGGGATGCCCTGCTCCTCAAGGTGGAACAAGAGGTGGCGGCCTGCCATACAGGGCACAGGAGCTGTTTCTACCGGGTCTGGACCCCCAAGGGATGGGAGGAGGCCGAAGGGCCTGTCTTCGACCCAAGCGAGGTCTACTCCTCCTGAGGGACGCAGACCAATCCCGCCAGGTAGTGGCTTGACAAGGGCCGGTCCATCTGATACAAACCGTCGTCGCGGTCCTTGTCTTTCCTGTGGTTGTCGCGAGGGCGTTATAGTGAGAGTTCCCTCCCCCAGTCCTGTTAGCGCAGTCACCGCTGTCTTCATCCCCCTGCGCATCGCCAGGCTCAAGGCATACGCCCGTGCGTCGTGTTGCGGCAACGGGTGCGAGGATCGCAGCGGCTCCCCTGGTCCTGGGTGAAGCCGACGGGAGTCGCCACGGCAGTACTCTTCTTTTCGTTCGAGAAGGCCCGATGCAGGAGTCGCTTTCATGAAGGGCACTACCTCGCAGGACAGCCAGGGCCCTCCCCTTTTGCAGGTGGATGGGATCGGTATCTCCTTCGGAGGGGTCCAGGCCATCTACGGGATCTCGTTCCAGGTGAAAAAGGGTGAGATATTCTCCATCATCGGCCCCAACGGGGCTGGCAAGACCGTGACCCTCAATTGCATAAGCGGCTTGTACATGCCGGAGAGAGGGCGGATCACCTTCGACGGCATCGACATCACTCGGATGCGGCCGCACAAGAGGGCGGAGATGGGGCTTGCAAGGACCTTTCAGAAGATCGAGCTCTTCTCCGGCATGACGGTCCTGGACAACATACGTCTGGGCAGGCACGTGCATCTTCGCTCCGGGATCTTCAGTGGGTCCCTTTACCTGGGAAAGGCCGCCAAGGAGGAGGTCGAGAGCCGCAAGTTCATCGAGGAGGAGATCATCGACCTGCTGGAGATCGAGCACATCCGCCACAAGGTGGTGGGGATGCTCCCCTACGGTCTTCAGAAGCGGGTGGAGCTGGCAAGGGCCTTGGCCCTGAATCCCAAGCTCCTCCTCCTGGACGAGCCCATGGCCGGACTCAACTTGGAGGAGGTGGAGGACATGGCCCGCTTCATCCTCGACGTCAACGAGGAGGAGCGTTGGCAGGTGACCTGCGTCCTCGTGGAACATGACATGGGGGTGGTGATGGATATCTCGGATCGGGTGACGGTCCTGAACTTCGGCCAGAAGATCGCCGAGGGGAGGCCCCAGGAGGTGCAGCAGAACCCAGAGGTGATCCGGGCCTACCTGGGTGATGTGGAGGACCTCTATGCCACAAGACGATGACCTGCAACTCGATATCACCAAAGAGCTGACCCTGCCCAAGCTCTTCGTGCGTATGTGCAACAAGTACGGCCACACGAAGGTGGCCATGAGGGAGAAGGAGTACGGGCTTTGGCGCCCCATCACGTGGGCCGGGTACCTGGAGAACGTGAAATACATCTGCCTCGGGTTGGTCTCCCTGGGGCTCCAGAGGGGGGACAAGGTGGCCATGATCGGCGACAACCGCCCCGAGGGTCTCTGGGCCGAGATGGCCACCATGTGCGCCGGCGGGCTGGTGGTGTGGCTGTTCCAGGATAGCTTGATGGATGAGGTCCAGTACATAGTGGATCACTCCGATACCAAGTTCCTCATAGGCGAGGGGCAGGAGGAGGTGGACAAGGGATTGGCCATCCGGGATAAGTGCCCCAAGCTCCAGAAGATCATCTGGGATGATCCCAAGGGGATGCGAGGGTATGACGACCCCATGCTCATGAGCCTGGAACAGGTGAAGGAACTGGGCAGGGAGTTGGCACGCAAGGACCCTCAGCTCTTCGAGGAGCTGGTGGGACAGGGGCACGGGGACGACCCATGTCTGTTGTTCTACACCTCCGGGACCACAGACCTCCCCAAGGGGGTCTTGCTCAGCCATTACAACATGCTGAAGATGGGTCAGAACCTCATGAGGGTGGACCCTTGCTATCCTGAAGACGACTTCGTCTCCTACCTGCCGTTTGCCTGGATAGGCGAGCAGATGATGTCCATCTCCTGCGGCCTGCAGGTGGGCTTCACGATCAACTTCCCGGAGGAGCCGGAGACCGCACAGGAGAACATCCGGGAGATCGGGGCCCAGACCATGTTCGCGCCTCCGCGCATCTACGAGCAGATGGTGCGCAACGTCCAGGTGAAGTACCTGGATGCGGGTTGGCTCAAGAGGAAGTCCTACGAGTGGGGGATGAAGGCTGGGTATGCCTGGGCGGACTGCCTCTTCTCCAAGAAGAGCCCGAGCGCTGGGCTCCGCCTGAAGAGGCAACTGGCCGAGTGGCTGGTCTTCAAGAAGCTCAAGGATCACCTGGGCCTCTCCAGGATCAGGCATGCCTACACCGGTGGTGCTGCCATGGGGCCAGACCACTTCCGTTTCTTCCACGCCATCGGGGTGAACCTCAAACAGATCTACGGGCAGACCGAGATAGCCGGGATCTCGGTCCTCCACCGGGATGGAGACGTCAAGTTCGACACAGTGGGAAAGCCCTTGCCCGAGACAGACGTGTATATCACGGAGACGGATGAGATCATCTCCCGCAGCCCCAGCGTGTTTCTCGGTTACTACAAGAACCCAGAGGCCACGGCCAAGACCCTGAAGGACGGCTGGCTCCATTCGGGTGACACCGGGTTCATCGATGAGGACGGCCACCTGGTGGTGTTCGACCGTTCCAAGGACATCATGATCCTGAGCGACGGTAGGAAGTTCTCGCCTCAGTTCCTGGAGGCGCGTCTGAAGTTCAGCCCTTACGTGAAGGACGCCTGGGTGATAGGGCACGAGAAGCCCTACGTCACCGCCGTGATCTGCATCGATTACGCCACCGTGGGCAAGTGGGCGGAGGAAAAGGGGATCCCTTACACCAGTTACCCCGAGCTCTCCCAGAAGTCCCAGGTCTACGACCTCATCGTGAAGCCCATCATGGAGGTGAATCGAACCCTGCCCAAGGCTGCGAAGATAAGGAAGTTCGTGAACCTCTACAAGGAGTTCGATGCTGACGACGATGAACTGACCCGTACCCGCAAGATCCGCAGGGCCTTCGTGGAGGAGCGCTATAGGGACATAGTGACCGCCCTGTATGGGGAAGCTGCCTCAGTGCACATGGATACCAACATCACTTACGAGGACGGCCGGGTGGTGAGGATCAAGACCGACATGCGAATCCAGGTCGTCCCGCAAGAGGGGGATGCCTGATGGAGGTCCTCTTAAATCTCGCCATATCGGGAGTGATGGTGGGTAGCATCTACGCCCTGGTCGCCTTGGGGTGGGTCCTGATCTACAAGTGCTCAGGGGTCCTGAACCTGGCCATGGGGGAGCTGACCCTGATCGGGGCCTATGTGTGCCTGACCCTGCACACGTGGTTCTTCAGGGCTGTGGGGGACTCCACCACTGCCTTTCTGCTGGCCCTCGTAGGGACCTTGGTCATCGGCGCCGTCCTCGGGCTGGTGACCGAGCGCCTCTTTCTGCGCAAGATGATCGGCGAGCCTGTGTTGAGCGTGATCATGGTCACGGTGGGGCTCTCTTTCTTCTTCAAGGGGGTAGTGGAGTTCCTGTGGGGGACGGACACGCGGGTCTTCGCCCCAGAGGTCTTCAGCAAGAAGCCCATCCCCATCCTGGGCAATATCACTGTGGATTCGGTGTATCTGTGGAGCTTCGTGGCCGCACTGATCCTCCTGGTGGTATTCGTCTCCTTCTTCAAGTACACCCGCTGGGGTCTGGCCATGCAGGCCACAGCGGACGACGAGATGGCTGCCATGTCCGTTGGGGTGAGCGCCAAGCTCGTGTATGCCCTGGCCTGGTCCATCGCCTTCATGGCCGCTGGCGTGGGCGGGACCCTCTTGGGAAATGTGAACGGAGTGAACATCTCCGTGGGATACCTTGGGCTTCTGGTGCTGCCCGCTGTGGTCCTCGGGGGGCTCAATTCGGTTCCTGGGTCCATCCTGGGCGGGATCATCATAGGGATCCTCCAGAACCTGGCGGATGGCTATCTCTCGGAGTTCACCCCGGGGGGTGTCAAGGAGGTGGCACCCCTGGCCTTTATGGTAATAGTGCTCCTGTTCAAGCCCTTTGGCCTGTGGGGCTGGGAAAGGATCGAGAGGGTGTAGGCCATGAAGTGGTTGCCTTGCGGTGTATATCACGAGCATTATCCACAGGACCATGCATGGTGGCAGACGAAATTCGTTCGCGCCAAGATGCTGCTCCTCGGCATCGTGATCTTCGTGGTCTTCCCATTCCTGGACCTGGTGGCCCCGGACTTCGGCCCATACTTCCTCAGCGTGATGGTGATCCTCATCTACACGATCTTGGCCTCCATGGGGGTCCAACTCCTCATCGGATTCTGCGGGCAGGTCACCCTGGGCCATGCCGCCTTCGTGGCCGTGGGGGCCTACACCGCCGCCTTGGTCCTCATGCATGGGCCGGAGTTCGCGACCATGGGCGAAACCGGCAATCCCCTTCTGGGGGTCCTGAGCGCTACGTGCAAGGGGCTCATCCAGGTGGGCTTGCTCTACCCTGTGGCCATAGTCCTGGCCGGGGTCGTGGCAGGTCTATGGTGCGTCCTGTTCGGGCTCCCCTCGGCCAGGGTCAAGGGGTTCTACTTGATCATGACCACCATAGCGGCCCAATGGATCACGGTGGAGTTTTTCATCACGCAGTACGTGAGCCAGATCGGGGGTCGGGCCCAGGCCTTCTCGATCATGCCGGACAATTTCGCCATCGGTCCCTTCACCATAGACTCGGACAAGAAGGTCTATCTCCTGGGGGTGGTGTTGGTACTGCTTCTCACCGCTGCCATGGCGAATCTGCTGAGGTCCAAACCTGGCCGGGCCTGGATAGCCATCAGGGACAACGACATCGCTGCCGAGGCCATGGGGGTCAACATCGTGCTCTATAAGCTCCTGGCCTTCTTCGTGGCCGGGGCCATGGCCGGGGTGGCCGGGGTCTTTTGGTTGAACTTCAACAACATCGTCAGCCCTGAGCACTTTCAGTGGTTCTGGTCCTTGTGGTGGGTAGGGGTCATACTCATCGGGGGCGTCGGGAGCATGCACGGCACCATCTTCGGGTCCATGTTCATGGTGCTGATCCTGGAGGGGTTGAAGTACGCCCTCATCCCACTGGGGGGGACCTTTCCCGAGCTCCTGGACAAGTTCCTCTTCATCAAGGAGGCCCTGTTTGGGTTGGCCATCGCCCTTTTTCTCATCTACGAGCCCAACGGGCTGGCCTACCGTTGGTGGCAGTTGAAGAACTACTTCAATCTGTGGCCGTTCTCTTACTGAGGAACGGAGCAGGAACCTGTTGGGTGGAAGGAGGTGGGAGCGGGTACAGAGGAAACATGGGTGGGAGGGGCGGGCGCCCTTTCCCTTTTTCCTTGCAGCCGCGAGCTCGGGGCCTCGTGAGGACCTGTGGGCAGTGGCTCCACGGATACACGGGACCAGGGCGTCATCCCGAGGGGTCCTTGTCCGCCTCGTGGTCATGACCGCGGCGGGCGAGGGAGATCCGATGTAGGGGACACAAAGCTAAGGAGGTGGGTAGATGAGGATCCGCGAAAGACTCCTGTATGCCTTTGCTTTTTTGGCCTTGATGGGTCTTGGCCTGGGGCAGGCCTGGGCTGCGGAGGAGGTGAGGCTTGGCTCCATCAACGACATTACCGGGGCCACATCGGACGTGGGTAAGGACTACGCCATGGGCATCAGGGAGGCCGTCCAGTACTGCAACGACCAGGGGGGTGTGAACGGCAAGCCGATCAAACTCTTCCTGTACGACTACGGGTACCGCGTCCCCGAGGCCATAACCACTTACAAGCGGTTCAAGAACTTCGATCGCGTGATCGCGGTCCTGGGATGGGGCACGGGAGACACCGAGGCCCTCTCCCCCATCATCAACAAGGACAAGATGCCGTATGTCTCTGCCTCCTATTCGGCGCACCTGACCGACCCGAAGAAGACACCGTACAACCTCTTCTTCTCGGCCGATTATTCCACCAATGCCAGGGCCTGCATCACGGCCTGGTATGAGGAGATATGGAAGAAGGACCCGATGTACAAGGAGAGGAGGGACAAGGGCGAGAAGCCCAGATTCCAGTGTTTCTACATGTTCGCATCCCCTTACGCCAGTGCCCCCATAAAGGCCATCAAGGACCAGGCCACCCTGCTGGGGTTCGAGATCGGGGACGATCAGGATGTATCGCTGACCGCCCTGGACACCAAGAGCCAGGTCCTGGCGGCGGCCAAGTTCAAACCAGACCTGGTCTGGCACGGAAACACCACAATGAGCGTGGCCACGGCCCTGAAAGATGCCTATGCCCAGAAACTGGGCGCCTGGCACATCATCAACAACTGGGGCTTTGACGAGAACCTGCCTCGCCTCGCCGGAGAGGCGGCCACCAACGCCATCGGCGCTGTCCCGTGTGCCTTCTTCGGGGAGCAGGTGAAGCTCATGGACCAGGTGGTGGCCTATGCGGTCAAGCTTAACCCTGGGGTTCCCAAGGAGCAGCGTCTGATCCGCACCACCCAGGCATGGGCCGCTGTGGTGCTGCTCTGGGAGGCCATGAAGAGGGCGGACAAGGCCGGCAAGCTCACCGGGGAAGGGATCATGCAACTGGGTTTCGAGTCCCTGAAGGACTATGACATAGGGTTAGGTGCCCCACCTGTGACGTTCACGGCGACGGATCACCGCCCAACCAGCATCGCCCAGGCCTATATCTACAAGGATGGCAAGTTCCAGCTCCTCAAGAGGATCGACTTCAAGGAGCGTTGGCCTGACAAGTGGGCCAAGGAGTGGCTGGGCTGGTGAGAACGCCCGAGGAGGGAAGAGGAGTGAGTCCCGCCAAACCGATCCTCCAGCTCCACAACATCGAGGTGAAGTACCATGAGGTGATCCTCGTCCTGAAGGGCGTCTCCATCGAGATCCCAGAGAAGGGGATCGTAGCCCTTCTGGGTGCCAACGGGGCAGGCAAGAGCACGACCCTCAAGGCCATATCCGGCTTGCTCAAGCACGAGGACGGCCGGGTCACAGATGGCGCCATAGAGTTCATGGGGGAGATGATCCACAGGAAGGACGCAGAGGAGATAGCCAAGAGGGGCATCCTCCAGATCATCGAGGGACGACGGGTCTTCGAACACCTCACCATAGAGGAGAACCTCCGGGTAGGGGGGCACCTCAGGGGGGATGGACGCTTGCTGCGAGACCGCCTGGATATGGTCTACGGTTACTTCCCGCGTCTGAGGGAGAAGCGCAACATGGTGGCTGGCTTCGCCAGCGGCGGCGAGCAGCAGATGACGGTCATCGGCCGGGCCCTCATGGCCAGCCCCAGGCTCATGCTCCTGGACGAGCCCTCCATGGGCCTCGCCCCTCTTCTGATCAGGGAGATCTTCGATATCATCAAGAGGCTGAACCAGGCCGAGGAGATCCCCATGCTCCTGGTGGAGCAGAACGTGAAGCTGGCCCTCACAGTGGCCCCGTACGCCTACGTGATGGAGAACGGCAGGATCGTCATGGACGGGACCTCCGAGGTCCTGAGGGAGAATCCGGATATCCGTGATTTCTACCTGGGCCTCACAGACCTGGGTTCGAGGAAGAGTTTTCGCTCGGTGAAGCATTACAAGAGGAGGAAGCGCTGGCTGACCTGAGAGAGGCCCCGCTGCTGGGCCCTCCGTTGTCGGGACGAGCCGCCGAGATCCGAGGCTCGTGTGGCCGCAACCGAGGGAAGCAGCGGGCTGGAGAAAGGGGGATAAGATGAGACGACTCCTTTGTATGAGCGTGGTTGCAACGATCGCATTGGCCCTGGCCATGACAGGATGCGAGACGGTGGAGCCCAAGGGAGGGGGCGCCCCAGCGGGGACGGCCGTGCCCCCGGTGGTCAAGCTGGAACGCGTCGACGTGAACCACATCCAACCCTTTTTCGTGAACCCCAGGATCGGATTCAAGGATTGCAAGGATCCCGGCAAGACCATGGGTGGCGGGTACACGAGCACCTTGAGCCTCGCTTACATACTGAGCATACACAACCCGAACAACTTCCCCATGATGCTGGACGAGATGAGGTTCACGGTGGCGTTCGAGGATTTCGACGTGAACATGGCCAACGTCTATGAGAAGCAGTGGATTCCCGCGGGCAAGACCAACGAGCTGCGCGTGGTCGTGGTGCAGGAGGCGGCCATCATGATAGGCGCCCTGTCCGTGGGAGGGATGGCCGCCACCAAGATAAAGCAGATGGGGACCACGCAGGCCGCGGTGGTGCAGAAGTGGTTTGATACGGTGGGCGACTTCGCCTTTCCCATCAAGGTGAAGGAAGGCGTGGCCGTTTTCAAGACCCCTGACGGCAAGGGCGTCATGTCCAACTTCCAGGGTGTCTTTCCACCGCCCCAGAAGAAGTGACAAGGTGCCTCCTTGTAGAGGGCCCCGGAGGTCGATACCTCGGGGCCCTTTTTGTTGACGCCCCCGAGCCCCCGATGACATAATGTGGCAGGTTTCCCTTGTGAGTTGCAGGTCTTCGGGGTTTCTTCAACCGGCGACTGACCAAGGGGACGGACAGCCGGTGGGGCAGGCGGTCTCGGTCCAACGGACAAGGCCGCCAGAGGTCCCTGGTATCCAAGAGGAGGAGCCGTGAGCAGCGTTCGTGCCATGGTCCTTTGGGGCAACGGCATCAACTGCGAGGCAGAGACGGCCCACGCCTGCCGGCTGGGGGGGGCCGACGAGGTGGAGATAGTGCATTTCAGCGACCTCCTTTATGGGGATCGCTGCCTGGACGACTATCACCTCCTGTGCCTGCCCGGCGGATTCCTGGACGGGGACGATCTGGGTGCGGCGAGGGCGGCCGCCAACCGGTTCCGATACGCGCGCGTGAGGACAACGGGCGAGCGCCTCCGGGACCAACTGGACAGGTTCATCCAGTCCGGCAAACTGGTCCTCGGCATATGCAACGGCTTCCAGCTCATGGTCAAGCTCGGGCTCCTGCCTGGCCTCGATGGGCGCTATGACCACCAGGTGGTCACCCTCACTTTCAATGACTCGGGGCGCTTTGAGGACCGGTGGGTCCATCTCGCCGTAAACCCGAGGAGCCCTTGCGTCTTCACATGGGGGTGCGACAGCCTCTATTTCCCGGTGCGACACGGCGAGGGCAAGTTCTTCTGCTCGGACGAAGGTGTCCTGAATTGGTTGAACAAGGATGATCTGGTGGTCCTCCGTTACGTGGACCCCCTCACCGGGCGTCCCACACAGGATTACCCTTGGAACCCCAACGGTTCCCTGCAGGCCATAGCCGGGATCTGCGACCCGACCGGACGGCTCTTCGGGCTCATGCCGCACCCCGAGGCCTTCCTTCATCGCACGAACCATCCACGCTGGACACGAGAGGATCTGCCGGAGGAGGGGCAGGGGGTGAAGCTCTTCAGGAACGCGGTGGATTTCATCCGGCAGCACCTCATCTGAAGGAGGGCCTCATGGCAATCTTCAAGACGGTGCTTTTTTGCACGGATTTCTCCGAGACCGCCTTCCAGGCCTTTGACTATGCGGTGAACATCGCCGAGACCTACCGGGCCTCCCTGGTGATCTTCCACGCCATCCATCAACCGGTGTATCCAGCCCTCGCCGAACCTTACGTCATGACTCAGGTTGTGGAGCACGCTGAGAACCGACTGAGACAGGAGGCCCAGGAGGAGATACGCACCAGGTACCTGCCCAGGATCCCCGAGGGCCTCCCCCACAGGGTGGTCCTCCGGACAGGACCTCCTGCCCAGGAAATCCTGGAGTTCCTGCGTGAGGAGGAGGTGGACTTGGTGGTCATGGGGACGCGAGGCCGCTCCCCCCTGGAGCTGCTGGTCTTCGGCAGCGTGGCCCAGCGGGTGGTGAGGCGGTCGCCTTGTCCTGTGCTCACCGTATCGGGTAGGCCATAGGGAGCTCCATCCCCGGTCGGTTCCCGCCGCGAGGCCGTTGCGCAAGGATTTTCCTGCCATGAGTGTCAGACCATTTGCCCTTGGGGCAGGGGTGAAGTAACATGTCTTCCTGGGCGTTCCCAGGATGAGTCCCATCCCTTGAAGAGGCAGATGGAGGGCCTGCGATGCGTATTGGAGTCGCCCGCTGCTCGGGCCGCTGGGGAGTCCTTTGGGTCGTGTTCTTCTCTTGGCTTTTTGTCGAGGCCTGCGGCTCGGCACGGGTGGCGGGGGAAGGGCTTCTTGGATTCCTCCCCCAGGGGCAGGACCTCGGTGGCTGGAGGCCCGATGGCCCTCCTCAATCGGTGGAGGGCGAGGGGCTCTTCTCATTGATAGATGGTGGTGCTGAGGTCTTCCTAAAGGCTGGCTTCGAGAGGGCCGTCTCCCAGACATACAGGAACCAGGCAGGTCAGTTCGTGGTCCTGGAGATCTACGAGATGAAGGGGCCGTCGAGCGCGGAGAGGATCTACGCGCATAAGGCAGAGGGAGGCGGGACCCCAGAGGGGATGGGGGATGCCGGCACACGTGGCGACTACTATGTGGTCTTTCGTCAGAGGGGCTACCTCGTGACCGTGACGGGCTCCGATTCCAGGGCTGAGACCATGGAGGCGGTCCTGACCATCGCTAGGGCGGTGGAGTCGAGGATCGGCAAGGCCTCGAGATGATGGAGCTCGGCATTTGATTGCCTTGCCACGGGTCATCCGTCTCAACGGGTAAGGGGGTATGGGGTCAGGGGAGAGATCCGACAATCGAGTGACAGCCCCGAGGTTGATCCTGCTTGCGGGGTTGATCCTTGTGGCCTCCTTCGCCGCGGCTGCTTACTGGTGGTTCTTCCTCCGGGACAGGGTCACCACGGACAACGCCTATGTGGTGGCAGACAGCGCGCGGATCAGCGCTAGGGTCCCGGGGACCGTCCTGAGGCTCCACGTGGAGAACGATCAGCCGGTGGAGAGGGGGCAGGTCCTCCTCGAGCTGGACCCAGAGGATTACCGGGTGGCCGTTGAACAGGCCAAGGCGACTGTTGCCAGGGTGGAGGCGGAGGTGCTTGCCTCACAGACGTCCCTTCAAATGGTGGACAGGCAGACAGCGGCCCAGCTCCAAGCGGCCCAGACCGTCCCGCCCGAGACCATGGACAAGCGGCGGGAAGTCAACCACAGGCTCGAAGAGCTCCTCAAGAGGAGGCAGGCAGTCACCGCGGAGCTGAGGGAGGCACAAAGGGACTTCGAGCGCTTCGAGTCCCTGTACAGGACCAAGGCGGTCCCAGAGCGGCAGAGGGAGCAGGCGGCCACGGCCTTGGAGAAGGCCAAGGCGCAGCTCGAGGCCCTGGATGCCGAGGTCTCGGCTGTGAGGGCCTCTCTCAACGCCATCGACAAGGTCATCAACAGATCCCAGGCCCAGCTCCAGGCGGTCGAGAGCGACCGCGCCATGGTGGAGGTGCAGCGCCACAAACTCGCCGCCTTGAACGCGCAGTTGGAGGAGGCGAGGGTCGGCCTCAACGCGGCCCAGTTGAATCTCTCCTACTGCACCATCACCGCGCCCATAAGGGGTTACATCGTCCAGAGATCGGTTCAGGTGGGGGATCGCGTGCAGCCGGGCCAGCCGCTCATGGGGGTGGTCCCGTTGCATGAGGTCTATGCCGAGGCCAACTTCAAGGAGACCCAACTGGAGAAGGTGCGGCTTGGGCAGCCGGTCACCATCAAGGCGGACATCTACCCGGATCACCCGTTCGCGGGCAAGGTGGTGGGGATCCGGGCCGGGACAGGGGCCGCCTTCTCGCTCCTCCCGCCTGAGAACGCCACCGGCAACTGGATAAAGGTCGTGCAGAGGGTGCCGGTGAGGATCAAGTTCGAGAGCCCGCCGCCTCCAGAATACCCTCTCAGGGTCGGACTCTCCCTGAAGGTGATCATCCACACGCGGGACCAGAGCGGTCCGAGGCTCGTGATGAGCTCCAGGTAGCCATGGGGTCATCGATGGCGTCTCGCGGGAAGCCAACCCTTTCGGGACCATGACGGATCCACAGGCAAGCCCCAAGACCAGCAAGTGGCTCGTGGCCTTCACGGTGATACTCCCCGTCTTCATCCAGATCATGGACACCAGCGTGGTCAACGTCTCCCTCCCTCACATCCAAGGGAGCCTGAGCGCGGGCCTGGACGAGGTCACCTGGTCCCTGACCTCCTACCTGGCAGCCAACGCCGTGATAATCCCTGTCACAGGCTGGCTGGCCTCTGTGCTGGGGCGGAAGCGGTACCTGCTTTTGTCCCTCGCCCTCTTCACCGCGAGCTCCATGGCCTGCGGCGCCGCCCCCTCTTTGGAGGTCTTGGTGGTGGCCCGGGTGATACAGGGGCTTGGCGGGGGGGGGCTCCAACCCCTTTCCCAGGCGATCCTGCTGGAGACCTTCCCCCCGGCAGAGAGGGGAATGGCCATGGCCATCTTCGGCATGGGGATAGTCATCGCCCCCATCATGGGCCCGGTGGTTGGGGGCTGGATCACGGACAACTGGAGCTGGCGCGAGATCTTCTACATCAACCTCCCCGTGGGCCTGGTGGCCATGGTCATGGCCATCCTGTTCATCAAGGATCCGCCTTATATCCGCCGTGCCGAGGTCCACATCGACCGATGGGGGCTCCTGCTGCTGTGCGTGGGGCTAGGTTGCCTTCAGATCGTCTTGGACAAGGGGGAGAGGGAGGACTGGTTCAACTCCACCTACATCGTCCAGCTCAGCCTCATCTCGGCCATCGCCTTGACGGTCTTCATCTGGAACGAGCTTCGAGTGCGCCACCCTGTGGTGGACCTCAGGGTCTTCAGGGACCGGAGCTTTGGCGCAGGCAATGCCATCATGTTCATGGGCTTCTTCGCACTGTTCGGGACCCTGGTGCTGCTGCCGCTGTACCTCCAAAAGCTGATGAACTACACGGCGCTTTGGGCCGGCCTGGTACTGGGGCCAGGTGGGGTGGCAAGCTTCGTGATCATGCCGTTGGTCGGGGCGGTGTTGAGGAGGGGCGTCAACCCAAGAAACCTCCTGGCCATCGGGCTCGTCTTGAGTGCCTTGTCCATCTGGCTCATGTCGCGATTCAACCTGGAGGCCGGCTTCTGGGCCATCGCCGAGCCGAGGCTCCTGCTCGGGTTGGGTATGGGGCTGTTCTTCGTGCCGTTGTCCACCGCGACGTTCGTCAACGTCCGCAACGAGGAGATGGGCAACGCCACGGCCATATTCAATGTCCTGCGCAACATGGGTCAGAGCTTCGGGGTGGCCCTGAGCACCACGCTCCTGGCCCAGCGCGCACAGGTGCACCAGAGCTTCCTGGTGGAGAGGATAACCCCCTTCGATCCGGCCTTCCAGGTCTCGTACCAGCAGCTCATGGCATGGCTCAAGGCCTGGCACCCGGAGATGGCCAGCATGAACAGTGCCCTGGGGCTCATCTACAAGGAGGTGGTGAGGCAGGCCAACATGTTGGCCTTCAACGACGCATTCTGGATCCTCGCCTGTCTGACCGCACTGCTGATCCCCCTCACCCTCCTGTTCCGGGCCCCCAGGGCGAGCCTCGGCCACGCAGGGATGGCTTTGCACCCAGCGCAGACAGAGGGCAAGGGAGGGCCTCCCCAGGGGCTCCATTGACAAGCCCCTTGGGGTCTGTTAATAGGGGCGGCTGGAGGGCTGAGGAGGGTCATGGCCGAGAGAAAGGGAGCGCGCTGTCCCAGGAGGGTCTCCATCCGTCTCGTGGGGATCCGGGCCGGGACGTCTCAAGACCAGATGGTCGAGGCCCTTCAACCCCTGTACAAGGGCAAGGGTAGGGATGAGATATGGAGGGCCCTGGCCCGGCTTCCCCTGGTGCTGACGCGTTCCATCCCTGAGGATCAGGCCCTGAAGGTCCAGGGGTACCTGGAGCCCAAAGGGGCGATCCTTGAGATCGCCTATGCCCCGGGTCCTCCGGCAGTATCGGGGGAGGGGCCGTCTTCCCAGGGCGTCTCGGAAGGGGGAGGCCCTCAGGAGGGGGTGGAGGGGCCGCCCCCGGGCCCCTTGACCTCTGGCGTGGAAGGGGTGCGGCCAGTGGTGGAACGACGGGCCAAGCCCCGCGTGAATCCTGGGATCCATCTGCATCCCATGGGGGTGGGGGAGATCCTCAGTCGCTCCTTCGGCCTCTTGCAGGAGAATTTCTGGACATTCTTCTTGATCCTGTTCATCCCCCAAGGGGCTGCCCTCTTGGTGGGGAAGGCGGCCGAGGCCCTGTTCTCAGCACACGCAGGGCCAGCCTCCGGCATGGCCATGGGGGTCGGCTTCGTGGTCTGGTTGTCCCTCTTCCTGGCGGTATTCCTCGGCCTCCAGATCTGGGGACAGGGGGCTTTGATCCACGCGGTGTCCGAGACCTATCTCGGGCACAGGACCTCTGTGGCGGCCTCCTATGCGGCCATATGGCCAAGGCTGGGCCCCCTGCTGGGGACCATGCTCCTTCTGTTCTCCCTGGTGCTCTTGGGGACCTTGTTGCTGGTGGTCCCAGGGGTGATCCTCTTGGTCAACTGGCTCATGGCCGACAAGGTGGTGGTCCTCGAAGGGTTGAGCGGAAGGGCCGCCCTCGGCCGAAGCAGGGAGCTCCTGAAGACCCGCACCGAGCCTGGCTTCTCGAGGGGGCCCAAGGTAAAGGCCTGCACCATCCTGTTGGTGGGGCTCCTGATGGGGTTGGGGATACGCCTGCTCCTCCAGGTGCCAGGGGCCATCCTCCAGTTGATCTCCCCTGATGACGTGCCGGTCGTGTTGCTGGACGAGGTCCTCAAGGCCGGGGCCGAGGCCCTGGGGACCACGTACGTCGCCATCGCCATGATCCTGTACTATTACGACCTGAGGACCCGCATCGATGGCTTCGACCTGCGGATGATGGCAGAGAACCTCTGAGGAGTGCACTGAAGGGGTCCGGTCGTCGGGAAGGTCACATGTCGGCGGCAAGTGGCCGGTGAGGCCCCTCGTCCCGCTCTCCCCGGGGCTGAGCCCCAGTCCTCTTGCGAAGACGATCCAGGGTCCGGCGGGGCAATCCCGCCATGGCGGGGCTGCTAGCTGCGAACGGGTGACCGTGAAGGCGTGAAGCGCAGGCACACGGGGTCGCCCGCCGGCGCGATCACCTACGGAGAGGACCGCAGACCCTGGGCTTCCGGGGCCAAGACGATCTCCACGGCCTCTTCCAAGGACTCTATGAGGTGGAGCTCCACCCCAGAGCGGATCCTCTCCGGGAGTGCCTCGAGATCCACCTGGTTCTTTCTGGGGAGGATCACCTTCCTGACGCCGGCCCTCTGGGCTGCCAGCAGCTTCTCTCTCACCCCTGCGACGGGCAGGACGCGTCCCGTGAGGGTGAGCTCCCCTGTGAGCGCCACATCACGCCTTGCCGGTCTCCCCGTGAACAAGGAGAGCAGCGCCATCGCTATGGTCACCCCGGCTGAAGGACCGTCCTTGGGGATCGCCCCGGCTGGGACATGGATATGGATGTCGTGTCCGCGAAACCTCTCCTCGGGGAGCTGGAAGAGGTCCGCATGGCTCCTCAGGTAGCTCAACGCCGCCTGGGCCGACTCCCTCATCACGTCTCCCAGGGAACCTGTGAGGATCAGATCGTCCTTGCCCTTCATTAGGGTCGCCTCTACGAAGACGATATCCCCACCTGACTCGGTCCACACCAGCCCGGTGGTCACCCCCACCCGGTCCGTCTCCTCGGCCACCTCATGGTAGTAGCGCCGTGGACCCAGGTAGAGGGCCACATGGCTCGGCCCGATCAACACGGGCTCTCTCCGGGCCCCTGGCTCGACGAACTCCCTGGCGATCTTGCGGCATACGGATGCGATCTGTCTCTCCAGGTTTCGCAACCCGGCCTCACGTGTATAGTCCCTGATGATCAAGGAGATGGCCTCCTCGGTGAAGCGAGGCGGGAAGTCGCTCAGGCCGTTATCGGCCACCTGACGTGGGATGATGTGGCGAAGCGCGATTTGCACCTTCTCATCATCTGTGTATCCCCAGAGGTGCAGAAGCTCCATGCGGTCCAGGAGGGGAGCCGGGATCGGATCGGTGATGTTGGCGGTGAGGATGAACATGACCCTGGAGAGATCGAAGGGGACATCCAGGTAATGATCAGCGAAGCGCCGGTTCTGCTCCGGATCCAGGACCTCCAAGAGGGCCGAGGCTGGGTCGCCTTTGAACTCCTGGCCGAGTTTGTCTACCTCGTCCATCATGAAGACGGGATTGACGCAGCCGACCCGGCGGATCTCCTGCAAGACGCGCCCTGGCATGGCCCCTGCGTAAGTCCGTCGATGGCCCCTGATCTCCGCCTCATCCTTGAGACCGGCGAGGGAGATCCTGACGAAGCGCCGTTCCAGGGCCCTGGCGATGGACCGTCCCAGGGAGGTCTTCCCGGTCCCGGGTGGCCCGACGAAACAGAGGATGGGCCCCTTTATCTCCTGCTCGCTGCGCTTCCTCTCGAGGCTCCTGTGGATGGCTGTGCGCACCTCGTCGAGCTGGAACGGCTTGGCTATGTAGTCGCTGGCCCCTTGCTTCATGGCCCTCACCGCGCTGTCAACTGTGGCGTACCCGGTGATGAGGATGACCTCCACATCGGGGCTGGTCTCCTTGACGGTCGCTAGGACCTCTAGCCCGTTGACCTTCTCCATCTTGAGGTCTGTGAGCACCACATCGAAGGGGCTGCGGGACAAGAGGGCGAGTGCCTCCATCCCGGAGGCAGCGGTGCTGACCTGGTATCCCTCCTTGGAGAGGATGTGCTCCAGGTTTCGCCTGGCGATCTCTTCGTCATCCACCACCAGGATTCGGAAGGCGCGCTGTGTCCGAAGGGTTCGCACGGCCAGGTACTCCAGGATCCGTTCCTTTATCTCCTGGAGGCCGAAATGGTCTTGGTCCAGGATCTCTTGCGCCCTCTTGAGATCCAGATTGTCCTCGGTTCTGACACCCCATGGCATGGAAAGGAGGTAATCGATGTAGGTGATCCCGATGGTGTAATCCGTCGAGTCTGGATGCATCTTGGCCAGGCGATCTACCTCTTTGAGGGCCACATCCTTGGCGGATGGGGGCATGGAGGAGTCCTCTACAGTGCGGCGAAGGCCCTCCACTTCCTCAGGAGGGATCCGCTCCTCGCTAGGTCTTTCTTCTTCGGGTCGCTTGAAGAATCTCATCTCGCCTCTCCTGGCATGGCCCATTATAGACCCTGAAGAGGCAAGGGGACAACCGCACAAGATCCCCTCCCTTGCGTAGACTCCACGTCGCCTACCGCGTGGCCTCGAGCGACGCCCCTGGAGGCATCGTTACATTCTGCAATGCTTGCACGAACCCCCGCAACACCATACAACTCCTGGAAATGACGAATGATTCCATCAAATGATCCGCTAGCCGTTGCAATAAGCAACGGTCAGCGGTCATCCCCGTTGTCGGGTCCCGCGGTAATGGCGTTGTGATTTCAAGATGTTAGGTCCACTCGCCCGTCATGGCACGCCTCTTGGTCTCCCATGGCACAGACGTGACCAGAAGGGGGGTGAGGGTGGTGATCAAGGGATTACTCCAGGGATTGGAAGACTGGATGGCGGCCGCGGCCTTTGCAGAGGCGGGTGATCACAAGACCGCCCGGGAGCTCATAGCTCGACCGGGTAGGAGAAAAGGGGTCTTGAGGAAGAGACTCCGGGGGCACCGGCGCGCTGAGCTGAGCGCTCAATCCCCAAGGGTTTGAATCTCAGGTCTCCGCAGGTACAAGGGGTGCACTGATGGCCTGGAACCCGAGGATCTGGTTCACCAAGAGGAAGTTCAAACTTGGGGACGTCCAGGTGAAGACCCGCGCGATGGCCAATGTGGCCGAAGGCCTGGAGACATATGCCACGGCAGCGGCCGTGGCTCAGGAGGGGCACCTGGACTACGCCCAGGACCTCATCCGACAAGGGATCCAGGAATGGCCCAAGGTCCTCATGGTCGGGGGGGTAGGTGGCTTTTCCCCTCAGCTTGTGGATTACGCGGTAGGTCTCGCCAGGAGGATGGGGTGCGAGATCGTGGCCTTGAGCTGCGTCCCATCCGGGCCGGCCTCTCGTTCAGGGGAAGAAGGGGCAGGCTGGGAAGAGGAGGCGATACGGTGGGGGGAGCCCCTCATGGAACGGGCGGCAAAGGAGGCGGTCCCGTGCCGCCAGGTGGTGAGGGTCGGGCCCCCGGGCCAATGCATCAAGGCCGTGCTGCAGGAGATGAGGCGCGTGGAGTTTGTGCTTGCCGAGCCCGGGGCAGAATCCGGACTCAGCATCGAGGCTGGGGTCCCGGTCTTCTGTCTGTTGGGGGCATCCGAGAGATGAAAGGAGGAAGGAGGGTCCATGGCAGGAGGGACTGAGACGAGGAGGAGGCCCATCGGCAAGATGGTCGCCTATGGGGTGCTGACCGTGGGATGCTACGCGGGGCTCTTCACCAACGCGGACTCGGTCATGCAGTACTTCACGAGGGGGTCGTGGTATGCCGCGCTTCCCATCGCCACCGCGTTTGTCTTTTCCATCGTCCATGGTGCATTCGCCAACTACCTCTGGTCGGTCCTCGGCATCGAGGCGGTCAAGAGGGGAGAGGTCAGGCCGCGGCCTGAGAAGGTCAAACGGGTCTACAGGAGGAGGCGTCCTCAACCCCAACCCCGCCTGACCGTTTAGCGCAATAAGGACCCTGGGGGAGGGGGGTTGGTTCCCAAGGGAGGAGAGCACAGAACCGGAGGAATGACCATGCATGAGGCTGCTCAGGAGGCCATAAAGTTCATCGATCTGAACCTGCTCACGGTCCTGTTTCTGTTCGTCGTGGGATTCATCGGGGGGCTCGTAAGCGGTTTCATAGGATCTGGCGGGGCCTTTGTCCTGACCCCTGGAATGATGAGCTTGGGGGTGCCCGGGACAGTGGCCGTGGCGAGCAACATGTGCCACAAGTTCCCCAAGGCCCTGGTTGGGGCCTACAAGAGGTACAAATACGGTCAGGTGGACATCAAGCTCGGTCTCGTGATGGCGGCATCTGCCGCGGTGGGGGTCCAGGCAGGGATAAGGATCCAGAGGATGATACTGGAGAAGTGGGGGGAGGCCGGCTCCAACCTCTACGTGAGCCTGGCCTTCGTGGTGGTGCTGATCGCGGTAGGCACCTACGTGTTCCGCGACGCGATGAAGATCGCCAAGACCGGGGGGCATGAGAAGGTCTCCTCTGTGGCCAGGAGGCTTCAGGCCATATATCTGCCGCCAATGATCCATTTCAAGACAGCCAACCTCAAGATATCCTTCTGGTTCACCCTACCCGTCGGGTTTGCCACCGGGATGCTCGCAGCGACCATAGCCGTGGGCGGGTTCATCGGCGTGCCAGGCATGATCTATGTGATCGGGGCCTCGAGCCTCGTCGCCTCAGCCACGGAGCTGGTAATCGCCTTTGTAATGGGCTTCGGCGGCTCGGTGAACTGGGCCATCCATGGGATGATCGATATCAGGCTGACATTGCTGATCCTCGCTGGATCCCTCCTGGGGGTGCAGCTAGGGGCCATCGGGACGACCATCGTCAAGGAGCACCTCATAAAGATCGTCATGGGGACGATCATGCTCATCGTGGCCCTGAGTCGGGGCCTAGCGATCCCCAAGTACCTGAAGGAACTCGACCTCCTCCAGATGAACGACGCGACCATCGCGGTGCTGACCAAACTCAGCTTTGCCACCATGTGTATCGCTCTGGCAGCCGGGGCGGTCATGATCCTGGGGAGCATGTGGGCGGCCAAGCGAGAGTCTCTCGCCCTGGAGGCCGAGGCATCCGAGGCGGCCTACGAGCCTCTCAGGGAGAGCTACAGGAAGACATGAAGATGGGGGGAAGCCCGCCTGGATCCTGGACACGATCAACTCCAGGCGGGCTGGGGCAGTGAGAGGTAACCGTGCAGGATGCGCGGTTGCCCTGGTCCCCCCACTTTCGATCCCACACCCTCTTCACCTTTCTGGCTCAACGACCATACTCGGGGGCTTTCCGTACGAGGTGTTTCCGTTGCGAACCACGGGCCCAATCCCCAGGCCGCGGGTCTATCCGTGCAGGAATGAATCGCCCTGACTTGGGCGGCGATCTCTCCATCCTGTGATGTCGAGGAGCTCGTGCCCTTGCCAGGGCCACGTCGAAGTAAGGCGCAATACCACGATATCGTTGCGGGAGGGACCCTTTCGTTTGAGGGTCTCGTTTCGATCCCGCCTGGAGCGGGGCTCGCTTCATGGCTAACCCAGCTCTGGCCTCTTGGGGCTCAACTGGCTCCCTTTGCGGCCGTTTCCCTTCGCCCAGGATGGTTGCCGGAAAGGACCTCCAAGCCGGCCCAAGGCCCCTCCCGCCCCGGGGTGTGGCGACCTTGCCGTGGCGTCTCCGTCACCCCTTCCGATGCTGATCCCGCAGGGCGAATGTGGTATGATCTTGCCGGCCCCGAGCCCATGACATTACCTCATGGGCGCGCGCGGGAGTCATTGCGAGAAAAGGCGGTCCCGAGAAAGGATGTTGAGGTCCCTGCACAAGATCCGCGTCAGGCTGATATTGGGTTTCCTCATGTGTTTTTGCGGGGTAGCCCTGTTCGTCGCCCTGAGCTATCGCTACTTCATCTTGATAGAAGGGAAGCTCCTTGCCCTCAATGAAGCCGACAGCCTGGTCAACTTCGTCCTGGAGGTTCGACGCTACGAGAAGAATTACTTTCTGTACGGGAGGGATGAGGATTTTCAGGAGGCCCTTCGATACTTCAACCAGTTCGAAAGGATCATCCTCAGCGCAAAGGCCGAGATCAGCGAAGCGGTGGGGCCGGGTCTCTGGTCCGAGCTGAGGGATCTCTCTTGGGTATACCGGAGGGCCCTTTCCACCGTTCACGACTTGCGATCAGGCCCGACATTGGGCACCGAGGGGGCAGAGGTCTTGCGCGATCAAACCAATGTGATACGTGCTGCGGGCCAGGACCTCATCACCCAGACCGAGACGCTGGCCAAGAGGCAAAGAGACAGGATCCAAGACCTCCTGCATGCATACCGGTTCCTGTTCGGGATCTTCTTTGTGACTACGATCCTGACCGGTGGCATTGTGGTTTACTTCTTGGAGGCCAAGGTAGTCAGGCCCCTCCACACCATCGAGGAGGCCACACGGGTCGTGGCTCAGGGGGATTTCCGGCCCATCGCGTGGGCTCCTTCGAGGGATGAGATAGGCTCACTGGTGAAGGCCTTCAACCGGATGGTGACCCAGCTGGAGGCCAACCGGGAGCAGATGATACAGACGGAGAAGCTCTCGGCCCTGGGGACCTTGACCAGCGGTGTGGCCCATGAGCTCAACAATCCCTTGAGCAACATATCGACCTCATGCCAGATACTCATGGAGGAGACAGACGAGAGGCTCCCCCCATACCACAGGGAACTGCTGGTCTCCATCGAGGATCAGGTCTTGAAGGCGAGAGACATAGTGCGCGCCCTGCTGGAGTTCTCGAGGGAAAAGGAGTTCGAGCTCAAACCAGTGGAACTCCATGCGGTGGTCCAGGACACACTGAAGCTCCTCAAGGGAGATATCCCCTCCCATGTGGAAGTCAGGGTTGAGGTCCCTTCTGGCATCGTCCTGGGGTTGGACAAGGCGAGGATGGAGCAGGCCCTCATGAACATCCTCATGAACGGCATCCAGGCCATGGTCACCGAAGGCACCCTTACCATCCGGGGCTCAGCGGACGAAGAGTCGGGTCTCGCCACCCTGGAGGTCAGGGACACCGGGGTCGGGATCCCTGCGGAGATAATCCCCAGGATCTTCGATCCCTTCTTCACCACCAAGGAGGTGGGGAGGGGCACCGGACTGGGCCTCTCGGTCACTTATGGGATCATCGAGCGCCACAAGGGGAGGATCTTTGTGGAGAGCGAGGTGGGCAAGGGCACCGTTGTCACCATCCAACTCCCTTTGCAGGGAGAGGGGAGTTAGGAGATGGCCAAGAGATCCTCGGTCCTGATCGTGGAAGACGACGAGATCGCCCGCAAGAACCTGGAACATATCCTCTCCAAGGAAGATTACGAGATCCAGGCCGTGGCGAGCGGCTCTGAGGCGTTAGTGCTCCTGGGACAGAGGTCGTTCGATCTCGTCGTGACAGACCTGCGCATGGAGAAGGTGGACGGGATGGAGATCCTGTCTCGGGTGAAGGAGCGTTGCCCTGAGACCGAGGTGATCATGATCACTGGATATGCCACCGTCACCTCGGCTATCGAGGCCATCAAGCGAGGTGCGTTTCACTACATCCCCAAGCCGTATCGCGTCGAGGAGGTTCGCGCCCTGGTCAGGCAGGCACTAGAGAAGAAGCATCTGAAAGACGAGGTCAAGGAGCTACGGGAGAGGCTCAAAGGCAGGGGGGAGGCCCCTCTCATCATCGGGAAGAATCAGAAGATCCAGGAGCTCATGGAGACGGTCCACAGGATTGCCCCTACGGACTGCAACGTCCTGATAGTAGGCGAGACGGGCACGGGCAAGGAGCTCATCGCCCGCAGTATACATCATGCCAGCCGTCGGGCGGACAAGCGTTTTGTGGCCCTCAACTGCGGTGCCTTTTCGGAGGAGCTCCTGGCCAACGAGCTCTTCGGACACGAGAAAGAGGCCTTCACTGGGGCCTCCACCACCAAGGTGGGACTGTTCGAGGCCGCAGACGGCGGCACGATATTCCTGGATGAAATCGGGGACATGCCACCATCCATGCAGTCCAAGGTCCTCAGGGTCATCCAGGAGCAGGTTCTCCTCAGGGTCGGGGGAACAAGGCCTGTGTCCATCGATGTGCGCATAGTGGCAGCCACCAACAAGGACCTGAAGGCCCTGGTGGGTGAGGGCCGTTTCAGGTCAGACCTCTACTTCCGTCTCAACGTGGTCACCCTGCGGGTCCCGCCGTTGGCTGAGCGGAGGGATGACATCCCGCTCCTGGCCCATCACTTCATGAGAAAGTATTCCGAAAGGCAGGGGAAACAGATGCGGGGGATCTCCGAGGAGATGATGGATGTCCTGATGAACTACCCGTTCCCAGGCAATGTCCGGGAGCTGGAGAACATCGTGGAGAGGGCCGTCACCCTGTCGAGAGGTGAGGTGCTGGGATTGGAGGACCTCCCGGAGGAGCTCCGCACGGTCCGATTCCGAGCCGTGCGCCCTGGCTCAACGGCGATGCCAACCCTGGCCGAGGCGGAGAGGGAGTACATCAGGTGGGTCTTGTCCCAGACCAAGGGAAACAAGACCAAGGCCGCAGAGATCCTGGGCATAGACCGCGTCTCCCTGTGGCGCAAGATCAAGCAATTCCAACTGGAGGGGTTTGACACCGCCCAGTGACCAGAAGGCCATCCCGGATACGGCCTCCGCCCGTCTTGCATCACCTGGCCGACCTCCACCTCTCGATCCTTGGCATGGCTCCTTCCTCCACTCCAGACAAAGGACGTGCCACTCTATGGAGAGGCTTCATGCGATGGCCGGTGCCGGCGGCACACCGACACGGGCGGATGCCGCTCCCCTTTTCGGGCGGTCTTGAACCATGGCGCATTCACTGACGTTCGCATGTCGGTGGTGCGTGACCCGTATAGCAGCGCGCCATTGACGACCGGCATCTGGCCACCAACAGTCCTTCGGACCTCAACCCCCCAAAGCGACTCTCGATTGGCTTGACGCGGAGGGGCGCATCTGTTAACTTCTGCCCTGTCGTTTCTGGGCCTGTTCAAAAGTCCAAGGAAACTGACTAGATAGGTAATCACTGCATCAGGAGAGACGATGAGGATTCCCGGGATAACTATCTCAGGTGGGGTGCATCGGAGGTCGGCCGTGGGGCCAATGGGGACGACAGTCCTGTTCTGCATCATCCTGGCCTCGGTCCTGCTGATTGGGTCTTTCGGTCTGGCCTGGGCACAGCAAGGGCCCCCCGGATCCACCACCCCATGGTGGGTCTGGCCCCTTGTGCTCTTCTTCTTCTGCTTCGTCCTCGGGATCATAGCTGTGCTGGCAGGGGTAGGGGGAGGGGTCCTCTATGTCCCTTTGGTGAGCGGCTTCTTTCCCTTCCACCTGGACTTCGTCAGGGGTGCCGGGCTCCTGGTGGCCTTGGCCGGTGCCCTCGCCGCAGGGCCTGGGCTGCTTCGCCGCAACCTGGCCAATCTCAGGCTCGCCCTCCCTGTGGCGGTCATCGCCTCGTCGTGTTCTATCCTGGGGGCGTACCTCGGTCTCGCCCTGCCGACCAACGTGGTTCAGATATGCCTAGGGGGGACCATCGTCTTCATAGCCATCTTGCTGGCCACATCCAAGAACGTGGAACGGCCCGAGGTGAAGAACCAGGACCCCCTCGGGGCGGCCCTCAAGATGTCCGGGGTCTACACCGAGCCGTGGAGCGGGGAGGAGGTGGAATGGAAGACCCACAGGACCTTGCATGGGCTCATCCTATTCATCCTCATCGGGGTCATGGCCGGGATGTTCGGACTGGGGGCAGGGTGGGCCAATGTCCCTGTGCTTAACCTCCTGATGGGCGCCCCCTTGAAGATCGCCGTCGGGACCAGCAAGTTCCTCCTATCCATCACTGACACATCGGCGGCCTGGGTCTACCTGAATCAGGGGTGTGTCATCCCCCTCATGGCCATCCCCTCCATAGTCGGGCTCATGCTTGGGTCCTTCCTGGGGGTCAGGCTCCTGGCCATCGCCAAACCCAAGTATATCCGTTACCTGGTGATAGGAGTCCTATTCTTCGCAGGGGGGAGGGCCCTGTGGAAAGGGCTGGGACTCTAGGAAATGGAGGATGGGTCTATGAGCTCTTCAGCCAGCGAATCCAGGGAGCAAGTGGTCTACGCGAACCTCCTCTTCTACGGCTGCTGGGTGAGCATATTCCTGATGGGGGTCACCTATTTGATCTACGTCACCGGCCTGCTGGAGCCGTACGTCCCCCTGGAGGATATCACCAGATACTGGTCCGGCCCGTCCGGCCAGTACGTTCACGACGCCAGCGTGCCGGTGGGGTGGGGGTGGATATCGCTGCTGGGCAAGGGGGACTTCCTCAACTTCATCGGGATCGCCCTGCTGGCAGGCATGACCTTGATCTGCTTCCTCACCTTGATCCCGGCCTATCTCAGGAAGAAGGACATGGCCTTCCTGCTGATCGCGCTGATCGAGATATTGGTCCTGTGCCTCGCGGCCTCCGGTATCCTGGGGACGGGCGGGCACTGAGGGTTCAGGCACAGGGCGATGTGGGCAGATGGTTGACAGGATCAAGCAGTGGCTGCGTCTCCTCCCTCGAGAGCTTCGGGACTTCTCCGATTACGGCGAAGTCCCGGAGCGATACAACCGGCTTCGAAGAAACATGATCATCCTCGGCCTCCTGGGATCCCTGGTCCCCCTGTCCCTCATGGCCGTGGTCAACTACCATCAGTACCAGAGGGCCCTGAGGGGCGAGGTGGTCCAGCCGCTGCGTGCCTCGGTCAGCAGGACCAAGCACTCCTTCGACCTCTTCCTGACGGAGAGGCGCTCAGCGGTCAGCTTCATCGCCTCGGCCTATTCCTATAAACAACTCTCGGACGAGAAGGAGCTGGCCAGGGTCTTTCAGGTCATGAGAAGGGAGTTCGGTGGCTTCGTGGACCTGGGGCTGATAGACGACTCTGGGATCCAGGTGAGTTATGTGGGCCCGTACGAGCTCAAGGGTAAGGACTACTCGGACCAGGCCTGGTTCCAGGAGGTGAAGATCCGTGGCAGTTACATAAGCGACGTCTTCATGGGGTACCGGGGTCTTCCCCACTTCGTCATCGCCGTGGAGCACCAGGGCGGGACCGGGGAGAGGTGGTTCCTGAGGGCCACCATCGACACGGACAAGTTCAACAACCTCATCGCCTCTGTGGCATCGGACCCAGCCACCGACGCCTTCGTCGTCAACCACCTCGGCATCTTGCAGACCCCCTCGAAGTTCTATGGGAGGGTCCTGGATGTCTGCCCGCTGAAGCTACCCCCTCCGAGTTATGAACCCAATGTCTTGGAAGAGGTGGATCACCTGGGGAGAGATATCCTCCTGGGATACATCTACTCAGATTCCATGGACTTCATCCTGTTGGTGATCAGGCCAAGGGGTGAGATCCTCAAGGCATGGTACACCCTGAAGAGCGAACTGTTCATCCTCTTCGTCGTGAGCGTGGTGGCCATCATCCTGGTCCTGGCGAAGATGACAGATCTGTTGGTCAAGCGCATCCAGGAGGCGGATGAGAAACGCGAGGCGGCACACAGGGAGGTCCAGTACACGAGCAAGCTAGCCTCCATTGGGAGGCTCGCCGCGGGGGTGGCGCACGAGATCAATAACCCCATGGCCATCATCAACGAGAAGGCCGGCTTGATTAAGGACCTCATCGAGCGCAGGGAGGGCTTTCCGGACAGCGAGAGGTTCATCTCCCTGACGGAGTCGATCCTGCACTCGGTGGATCGGGTGAGGGGCATCACCCACCGGCTCCTAGGTTTTGCTCGGCGCATGGACGTGAAGTTCGAGACATTTTCCCTGAACGACCTCCTGAAGGAGGTCCTGAGCTTCTTGGAGAGGGAGGCCTTCCTTCGCAGGATCGAGGTGCGCCTGGAGCTCGCCGATGATCTGCCCAAGATCTCATCTGACTGGGGACAACTCCAACAGGTCTTTCTGAACATCCTCAACAACGCCTTCGAGGCCGTGGAGGACGGGGGAACGGTGGTTGTGACCACATGGGAGCCGAACCCGCAGACCGTTGCCGCCTCCATTCGGGACAACGGGAAGGGCATGTCTCAAGATACCATGAGGCACATATTCGAGCCCTTCTTCACCACCAAGGTGGGTTATGGGACCGGACTCGGGCTCTCCATCACTTACGGGATCGTCAAGAGGCTGGGCGGTGACATCGAGGCAGAGAGCCAGGAGGGGGAGGGCACCACCTTCACGGTGACGCTGCCCAAGGAGGCAAGACCAGGGGTGGAGGGGTGAAGATGGAAAAAACAAAGGTTCTCCTGGTGGACGATGAGGAGGAGTTCGTTCATACCCTGGCCGAGAGGCTCCAGTTGAGGGGGATCGATGCCCTTTCCTGCACCAAAGGGGAGGAGGCCCTGGAGCTCATCGAGGAGGATCCACCCCAGTTGGTGGTGCTCGATGTCCTGATGCCGGGCATCGGGGGCTTGGAGGTCCTCAAGGGGATCAAGGGGAGACACCCGGAGATCCAGGTGATCCTCCTCACAGGGCGTGGCTCGGAGAAGGAGGGGATGGAGGGCACGCGGCTCGGGGCCTTCGACTACCTCATGAAGCCATTGAGGATCGAGGACCTGATCAGGAAGATGAGGGAGGCCCTGGGGGAGGAAAAGCCAGGACAAAGGGGAGGGGAGAGTTGAAGGACCAAGAGATCGCGTACATGGGCAAGATAACCGCCGGGATGACCCACGAGATAAAGAACGTCCTGGCGATAATCAGGGAGTCGTCAGGGCTCATGGAGGACCTGCTCACCATCGGGCAGGCGAAGTCCTTCCCCTACCGTGAGAAGTTTCTCAAGGTCCTGGGGACCATACAGGAACAGGTGCAGCGCGGTGTGGAACTGAGCACCCACCTGAACCGATTCGCCCACAGCATGGACGAACCCCTGGCCTCGGTGGACCTCAACGAGATCCTGGGACAGACGCTCCCCCTCTTGGAGCGGTTCGCGCGCATCAAGAAGGTCCGGCTCGAGCTCCTCCCAGGCGATGAGGCCTTGATGGTGAGGACGGATCCGTTTCGCATGAGGATGGCGGTGTCCCTCTGTATCGAGCGCCTCTTGGAAGCCCTCGGCGAGGGCGGGAAGATCGTGCTTCGGCCCCAGGGGGAGAAGGGGAGCGAGGTTGTCCTGCTCACGATGGAGCGAACCGGGGGGGAGGGGGGACCTTCGAGGGATGTCTTGGCCGATTTGGGCTGGATTCCAGGCCACGTGTTGGATGCGCTGGGTCTGCGGATCCGTGGGCTGAGGGGCCCTGATTCCGAAGGGATGGTCCTGGAGATCCCGGTGGACCATGGATAGATTCCCAGAAGTGTATTAGAATGGCCCCAGGCAATGGATTCGCTGGGAGGCAGCCATGGGCAAGTGGAGGGATAGGATCGAGAGGTGGTCGTCCGCCGTGGCCTTCGCCGAGGCCGGGGACAGCGATACGGCCGTACGGATGCTGGGGCTCGCCCCAGCCGGCAAGAGGATACCCGTAGAAGATGTGTTCAGCGCTGTGACCTTCGCCGAGGCGGGGCTGCCCGAGGTGGCGATGGGGTTCCTCGGCAGGGGGCCTTCGCTCGAGACAAGGGAGTCGGAGGGGTTCCTCTCGGCTGTCGGGCTCAAAGGGGTACGGGTCTGGTATGGCCTCGTGGAGGTCTCGGAATCCTTTGACTTCGCCGCCTCGGTGGGGCTCAGAGGCGTCCGCGTCTGGTACGGGACCGCTCAGGTGGCCCAATGACGGCACCCCACCGGGGCCTCCTCAGTGAGTCGTTCGAGTCCAACTCTGGGGAGTTGTGGGTGGGCGATATGATCCTCGGGTCCCGGCGGTGCCCTAGAAGTCATCGCCTTCATTAGCTTGCGAGGAGAACGGTCATGGAGAAATTCAAGGTGCTCCTGGTGGATGACGAGGAGGAGTTCGTCAAGGCCCTCTCGGAGCGGCTGCAGATGAGGGACATGGGCTCAGAGGTCGCCCTGAATGGGGAGCAGGCCCTCCAGGTGGTGAAGGACCAGGAGCCAGACGTCATGGTCCTGGACCTGAAGATGCCCGGCATTGATGGTATGGAGGTCCTGCGACGGGTGAGAAAGGCATACCCTCAGGTCCAGGTGATCATCTTGACAGGTCATGGCACCGACAAGGACGCCGAGGAGGCGCGCAGGCTGGGGGCCTTCGCCTATCTACAGAAACCGGTGAATCTGGACCAGTTGGTCCAGACCATGAGGAAGGCCTACAAGAAGAAGATGGAGGACGCCATGGTAGCGGCGACCTTCGCGGAGGCCGGGGACTTCAGGACTGCCAAGGAGGTCATGGAGGAGGGGAAGAAGAAACAATGAGGAGACAGGGGGATGAGGGCCAAGATATTGCTCGTGGATGACGAGGAGAAGTTCGTTGAGACCCTGGCCGAGCGTCTCGAGGCCCGCGGCCTGGAGGTGAGGACGGCGTTCAACGGGGACGAGGCCCTGGAGAGGATCCGGGAGAAGGACGTGGACGTGGTCATACTCGATGTGCTGATGCCGGGCAAGAGCGGGATCGATACCCTTCGCGAGATCAAGCAGGTCAGGCCCCTCACAGAGGTCATCATGCTCACGGGGCATGCCACGGTGGAGACGGCCATAGAGGGCATGAAGCTGGGGGCCTACGACTATCTCATGAAACCCACCGAGACGCCGGAACTGGTGGAGAAGATCTCCAAGGCTCACAAGCGCAAGAGGGAGCACGAGGAGCGCATTCAGCAGGCCGAGATCGACAGGATAGCCAGGTCCAAGGGGTGGTGAGGGGCAGTAAAAAGGGGGAGGGATCTGAGATCCGACGAGGTGGACCCGGGGCCGTGCACGAGCAGGCCGTCGGGTGAACCGGATGAGGGGCTCCAGGGGCCCAGTTTTTTTGCCCAACGGGGGGATGCGCCATGAAGAAGATACTGGTGAAGGAGCTGATGGTCCCTCTTGCAGACTACGCGACGGTCTCCGAGGAGGCGACCCTTTTCGAGGCGGTCATGGCACTGGAGGAGGCCCAGAAGAGGTTCGACCAGAGCCGTGACAGGCACAGGGCCATCCTCGTGCTGGACAAGGACGGGCGGGTCACCGGCAAACTGAGCCAGCTCGATCTCCTCAAGGGCCTGGAGCCGCGCTACGACAGGATCGGGGACTTGAGGGGGACATCGAGGTTGGGGTTCAGCGCAGAATTCATCAGCTCCTTGATCAAGAACTATGGCCTGTGGGAGAAACCCCTCGACGACTTGTGCAGGAAGGCCGCGCAGAAGAAGGTCAAGGACTTCATGTACACCCCCACAGAGGGGGAGTACGTGAGGGAGGATGCCACCCTGGACCAGGCCATTCATCAGCTGATCGTGGGGCACCACCAGTCGCTGCTCGTGACACGGGGAAAGGAGATCGTCGGGATATTGCGGCTCACGGACGTCTTCAGGGAGGTGTGCCAGATGATCAAGGCCTGCGAGATCTAGGCCCCATGCCCCTGAGAGGGACCAACGAAAAGGCAGACGGGCACCCGGGGATCGTGCTGCGGGGAAGGTCCCTGTTTGGGCGGCGGGTTTGAGACCCGGCCGGATGAGGTCGGCCTCACGGTTTCGAGTGGCGCTGCGGTGGGAGATCGCACAAGGAGGACTCTGGGATGGACGTCGAGGCGAGCGCTTCAGCGGGCATGGGCAGAAGGACGGACTGGAAGCGGACCTTTTTCATCTTGCTAGGTGTCGGCCTGTTTCTTCTCATCTACTATATGCCGCCATGGAAGGACGCTGTGGACCCCACGGGCAAGGCCTTTCCCCTCAGTCGCGAGGGCAAGGCCTCCATCGCCCTGTTCCTCATGGCAGGGATATGGTGGGTGTTCGAGGTGGTCCCCATCGGCGTCACGAGCCTTGCCATCGGGGTGATGCAGTCCCTCTTTGCCATCCGGCCGGCCAAGGAGGCCTTCAGGGACTTCATGGACCCATCGGTCATGTTCATCTTCGGCTCGGTGGTCATAGGGCTGGCCTTCACAAAGACGGGACTCACGAGGCGCATCGCCTACCGAATGCTGGAGCTCGTGGGGGAACGAACGAGCATAATACTGTTGGGCTCCCTTATCCTCACCGCGGGCCTGGCCCACTTCATGGCCCACACGGCCGCAGCCGCTACGGTGTTTCCCATTCTCATAGCCATCAACCACCTCTACGGCGAGGGCGACAGGCCCACGCGCTTCGGGAAATCGCTCTTCATAGGCATGGCCTACGCGGCTGGGGCGGGGAGCATCGTAACCTTCCTGGGGGCGGCACGGGGGCCAGCGGCCGCCGGGATGTTCAAGGAGTTCACCGGGGCTGACGTGGGCTTCTTCGACCTGCCCAAGTACCTCTTCATCATCGGTTGGGTCATGGTCTTCATCATCTGGGCCTACCTCATGGTCTTCTCCAGGCCCGAGAAGGGCAGGATCGAGGGTCTGAGGGACACGGTGCGCGAGCTCTCCTCTGACCTAGGCCCCATGGGCAGGGACGAGAAGTTCGTGATCCTGTGCCTGATCCTGGTGGTCATAGGGATGGCCCTGCAGTCCTTCGTCCCTGCCCTGAGCGGATGGGACAGGGCCGCCATCATGCTCGTCTCTACACTCCTATTCTTCCTCTTCCGGGTCCTCTCCATAAGAGAGCTGGAGGAGATCCCATGGAACATCATCCTCCTCTTCAGCGGGGCCATGAGCATAGGGTTTTGCCTCTGGAAGACGGGCGCTGCCCAGTGGATGGCCGTCAACTGGCTCGTCATGTTCCAGAGGGCGCCATGGATGGTCTTCGTCATGGGCATAGCCCTCTTTGTCCTGCTCATGACGAACTTCATCATGAACGTGGCTGCCATAGCCATCTCGCTTCCGGTGTCGCTGGTCATAGCCAAATACCTGGGGGTGGCCCCCGAGGTGATACTTTACGCATCCCTGGTGACGGCCGGTATGCCTTTTCTGCTCTTGATAGGGGCTGCACCCAATGCCATAGCCTACGAGTCCAGGCAGTTCACAACAGGGGAGTTCTTGAGGCACGGCATTCCCATGAGCATAATCCTGATGGCGGTCCTGGCGCTGGCAGTGGCGGTGCTTTGGCCCATCCTGGGGATGCCCATCTTGATCAAGTAGAGGCGATCCCTCTCTTCAGGAGGCCCTCGCGCGGCATGGAAGTGAATGGCGCCGACTGTCGATGCCGCGCTGCGGGGCAGCGGACAAACGGCGACTGAAGACGGGGAGATGCCCCGCAGTGTCCAACCCGCCGCAGGGGGTGCCTAAAGACAGTGACGGGTGAACCATGGAAGGAAAGGACTACAAGAAGCTCAGGCGCAGGATCATAGGGCTTACCTTGTGTTTTTCCCTGATCCCTCTCCTGGCCTTGGGCTTCAGCATCTACTTCCAGTTCCAGACCTCTTACACCGCCAAGATCATGCAGAACCTGAGGGCCATGGCCGAGAACAGGCGGGATGCGATAGACCTGTTCTTCGACGAGAGGATCTCACAGCTCAACACCCTCGCCTATACCCACTCCCTGGATCAGTTGAGGGATGAGCAGTATCTGGAGCGGGTCTTCACCCTCATACAAAGCCGCTCCAGATCATTCGTGGACCTCGGGGTGATCGATCAGGACGGTGGACACGTGGCCTATGTGGGCCCGTACAACCTGAGAGGGGTCAACTACAAGAACGAGGATTGGTTCCAGTCTGTCATATTTCGCGGGGTCCACATCAGCGACGTCTTCACCGGCTTCAGGAAATACCCGCATTTCATCATCGCCGTGGCCCGCAGGGAGGGCAACAGGATATGGATCCTCCGGGCGACCATAGACACCGAGATCTTCGAGGCCATGGTCAGGGCAGCGCAGGTGGGCAAGAGAGGGGATGCCTTCGTCCTGAACAAGTACAATGTGCTCCAGACCACGCCTCGCTTCGAGGGGGAGCTTCTGGGGAAGGTGACGTATACTGACTACGCTGCCTTTTCGGGCACCAGGGCCGAGGAGATGAAGATCGACGGTAAGACGGTGCTGGTGGCCTCGGCCTGGCTCAGGACAAAGGAGTGGCTCCTGGTGGTGAAAGAGGACCCCAGCGAGGAGCTGATGCCCATCTCCAGGGCTCGGGGCATGGCGATCGGCCTGGCCCTCGCTGGTGTGTTGGTGATCGTCCTTGGGACAGTCTTCATCGCCAAGGCTATGACCGAGGAGATGATGAGGGCCGACCGGGAGAAGGCGATACTGGATTCCAACCTCATCCAGTCCAGCAAGATGGCGGCCTTGGGGAAGCTTGCCGCTGGCATAGCCCACGAGGTCAACAACCCCCTGGCCGTCATCAAGGAGAAGGCGGGCTGGATCCGGGACCTGCTGACGGAAGAGGACATCGCCAGCAGCAAGAACTTCAAGGAGTTCGAGGACTCCATCAAGAAGATCGAGTACCATGTGGAGAGGGCCAGGAAGGTCACCCACCGGCTACTCGGTTTTGCCAGACGCATGGAACCGGTGCAGGAGACGCTGGACATCAACAAGCTGCTGGACGAGACTGCAGGGTTCCTGGACAACGAGGCGCGCTTCAGGAACATCTCCATCCTGAGGGAGTTCGCCGAGGACCTGCCCATGGTCAGGAGCGACTCCTCCCAGTTGCAGCAGGTCTTCCTGAACATCCTGGAGAACGCCATCGATGCCGTGGGCAGGGACGGGGAGATAAGGATCAGGACGGAACTCGGCGACAAGGGCAGGGAGGTCGCCGTCACCATAGCCGATACCGGGCCCGGCATCCCCAAGGAGATGCTGGGCAAGATATTCGATCCCTTCTTCACCACCAAGTCCGTGGGCGATGGGACAGGCATGGGGCTTGCCATCAGTTATGGCATAGTGGACAAACTGGGAGGGAGGATCGCCGTGGAGAGCGAGGAGGGGAAAGGGGCTGCCTTCACGGTGTATCTGCCATTGGGCTGAGAGGGGGGCTCGGGTGCCGAAGCCCGAATGCCTAGGAGGTGCGGGCCATGGAGCCGTTTAGGGTCCTGGTGGTGGACGACGAGGAGGACTTCCTGGAGACCTTGGTGAACCGCCTCAGGAGGAGGCAGGTCGACACGGTGGGGGTGGAAAGCGGAGTCGCGGCCCTGGATCTCCTGGGCAAGGAGGAGTTCGATGTCGTGATCCTGGATGTGATGATGCCCGCCATGGACGGCATAGAGGCCCTCAAGAGGATAAAGGAGCTCAGGCCTTTCACCGAGGTGATCATGCTCACCGGGCATGGCTCGGTGGAGTCCGGGATCCAGGGGATGCGCCACGGTGCCTTCGATTACATCATGAAGCCGGCCGACATCGATGACCTCATGGTGAAGATCCGAGAGGCGTATGAGAGGGTTCGAATCCACAGGGAAAGGGGCTGAGGCGGAGGGGCCAGGTGCTCGCGAGGAGACCACCGCTTCCTTGTCCCAAGGCGTCGGAGCTCATGAGGGGACGGGACCCCGCTCCAACATGATCACGGCCTACGGTCCGAGCATCCTGGCCGTCGCGGCCGCGGGGTTGTGCGCCTTCCTCCAAAGGGACCTCCTCGCCCCTGGACTCCTTCTCCTCCTAGGGGCCGCCTCCTATCTCCAGGGCCGCAGCCTCCTGCAACAGATCAGGCTGGCCGAGCAGCAGCGATCCCTCTTGGACGCAAAGCTCGTCCAGTCACAGAAACTCGCCTCCATCGGGGAGCTCTCCGCTGGCATTGCCCACGAGATCAACAACCCCCTCGCCATCATCGCCCAGGAGACGGAGTGGCTGCGCCACCTCCTCAAAGGGCTCGTCGGCAGGGAGACCCGGGAGAAGGCGGATTTCTCCGACTCCTTGAGGGAGATCGCCGTGCAGGTGGATCGATGCAAGGAGATCACCCAGAACCTGCTGAACTTCGCGCGCAAGGTGGAGCCGGTGATCCAGGAGGTCAATGTGAACAAGCTTGTCCAGGACATGGCCAAGCTGGTGGAGCGAGACGCGGAAAAACTGGGCATTTCGGTCCAAAAAGATCTGGCCCCGGACCTGCCACCCATACTCTCCGATGGGCCGTGCCTGAGACAGGTGGTACTCAACCTCCTCAACAACGCCAGGCAGGCCATAGGAAAGGGGGGCTCCATCACCCTGGCCACCAGGGCCTCGGAGGAGGGGGAGATAGAGATCTGTGTGAGCGACACGGGGTGTGGGATCCCCAAGGAGCATCTGGGCAAGATATTCGATCCGTTTTTCACCACCAAGCCCCACGGCAAGGGCACGGGTCTGGGGCTTTCCATCTGCCACGGGATCGTGGACCGACTGGGGGGGCGCATATCGGTTTCGAGCGAGGTGGGAAAGGGCTCCACATTCGTTGTGAGGTTGCCCAGGGATCCGAGGAGGGCGAGGAGATGGACATGAATCCTTCACCGAGAGTATTGCTCGTGGATGACGAGGAACGGTTCAGGATGACCACTGGACGGCTCTTGGGGGTGAGGGGGATCGATGCAGTGGCTGTGGGCAGCGCGAAGGAGGCGCTGGAGGCGCTCTGGAAAAGCGACTTCGACGTGGTGGTCCTGGATGTCCGGATGCCAGGGATGGGCGGCATCGAGGCCCTGGCGGAGATCAAGAGGATCCGGCCCGAGGTGGAGGTGATCATCCTGACCGGGCATGCCTCTGTGGATGTGGCAGTGGAGATCATGCGGCTTGGGGGGTATGAGTACCTGCTGAAGCCCTGTCCCATAGATGAGCTGGTGGACAAGATAGAGAGGGCCTATGAGAGGAGGCAATCGAGGCAGAAGAAGGTCGGAGGGAGGCCGGAAGGGGGCCCCTGAAGGTCGCGCCTCGCCGGATCTCGAGATGTTCATGGGGACGGTAAGTCGAGATGGTACTTCCCGTTCAGGAAGCACTCCGCCACCTTGGAAACGCTTGCCTCGCTGGCCATGAGCATGTCCAGCTGTCTCGTGAACTGGAGCAGGCGGCCCAGCACCTCCAGCTTCTCCTCTGTGCTGGACTGATCGTACCTCTGGAAACGGGCGTCCACCCTGTCCCCCTTGACCTCCACGGTGAACCCCACGGCCTCCAGGATGTTGGCGATGGCCCTGGCCCGCCTGTTCCTTCGGACATCGTCGGCGGCGCCCCCCTTGAATGAGAAGGTGATGTAGTTCTTGTTGGAGGTGGCCCCGCAGTACGCGTCCACCACCCCGTAATGATAGCCTACCCTCGAGCTGAAGTTCATGTACTTGTCCGAGATGATGGCATAGGTCCTCTCCCCGAAGCGCTCCGAGGCGTGGGGGTTCGTGAGCATCTGCTCGCTCATGACCGACAAGAAGCCCTTGAGGTGTATGGGCCGCGGCTCGATGCTGCGCAGCTCCTCGTGCAGCATCCCCTTGAGGAGGGCCCTGAAGGGTATGGAGGCGACCTGCTCCACCTTGGCCCTGCGGGCCCCTTGCGGGACACCTGTGAGCCCGTCGCCCAGGTCGATGACATGCAGATCCAGTGGGATCGGCCCCTCCAGCCTCAAGGCCCCTCCCCCCCTCGTGGAGACTATGTCGCTTATCTGGAACATCTCGCTGTAGGACATCTCGTGCACGTAGCGCATGATGTCGTGGAGGGAGGCGCAGGACCTGGGGGCGAAGTTGGGGGACTTGGGGTCCACGAGGTGCAGGGGGACTATCCACCTCGACACCCCCTTGAGGGCATCGTAGACAGGTGTCCCCTTCATGTGGGGCCTCCTCGAGATCTGCAGGGAGAGGAGTTCTGGGACCCTGCCCTGATAGACCCTCCCGGTGTAGGCGTCCACGGTGACCTCCGCCCCCTGTGGTATCTTGGCCGTGGCCACCTTGGCATCGAGGATGGAGGGCACCCCGAATTCCCTGGCCAGGGAGGCCATGTGTCCGGTGACGCTGCCGGAGTCCGCGACGATGGCCTGAGCCTTGTGCATCACCACAACGTATTTGGGCGAGGCGTCCCGGGCCACCAGGACCGCCCCTTCCGGGAAGTCCATGAGGTCCTCCTCCGAGCGCACGTGGAAGGCAGGGCCGCTGCCCACGCCAGGGCAGGCCACTGCCCCGCCCTGGAGCAGGAGATGGTATCCCTTGACCTCCGGGACTTTCAAGGCCCCTTGGGCCGCATCCTCTGCCCTGAACCTCAGGGGCCTGCTCTGGAGGACCAGGAGGCGGCCATCCCGGTCCAGGGCCCACTCGATGTCCTGGGGGCAACCGAAGTGCCTCTCCAGGGCAAGGGCGTAACCCGCCAATTGCCGGATCTGGTCCGGAAGGAGGCAGGGCTCGTCCTGCCTGTGGTCAGGGACGCCGACCTCGAGGAGCCCTCCCTCAGGGTTGGCGATCAATTGGACCGGCTTGTGCGAGACCCTTTGGTCGAGGATCCTGAGCCCTTCCTCCTTTGCCACGCAGTAGGTGTCAGGGGTGATCTTCCCGTCCACGGCATACGGGCCAAGGCCCCACACGGCCGTGATGATCACGCTGTCCTGGAGGGGGTCGAAGGGGTGGCGCGAGTACATGACCCCGCTTGCCACTGAATCCACCATCTCGAGGCAGGCCACGCTCATGGCCGTGTCCTCGTCCCGGATCCCCTTGTTCAATCTGTAGGACATGGCCCTAGGGGTGTAGAGGCTCGCCACGATGAACTTGTAGGTCTGGATTATCTTGTCGCGGGGGACATTGAGAAAGGACAGGTATTGCCCTGCGAAGGAGAGATCGCTGTCCTCCCCTATGGCGCTGCTTCGCATGGCCAGGGCCGTACCCTCGCCCATGGCCTCGTACGCCCGCTTTATCGCCTCCTCCAACTCCGGGGGGACTGGGGAGGAGATGATCAGCCTCTGGATCTCCTCGCTCACCTCGGCTATGGACTCCAGCCTCCGCGGATCCAGCTCCATCTTCTTCTTGTTTATCTCATCGACCAGGTCGTTGTGCACGAGAAATGCCTCGTACGCGGCAGTGGTGATGGCGAACCCCTCAGGGATGGGCAGGCCCACGGAGTTGTGCAACTCCCCCAGGTTCGCGCTCTTGCCGCCGACCCAGTCCACCATCTCCTTATGGATCCGCGAATACGGCAGGACCCACTCCTCGACAGGGACCTCCTTCCTCTTGCCCAGTTCCTCCTTGATCTTGGCGTTGATCTCCTCGAGGACTTGGTACAGCACCGGGTACCTGTTGCCGGAGATGGCGTTTAGGCTCTTGATCATTCGGAGGGCATGGAAGACGCTGCGGGCGGCCTGGGATCTCACATAGGCCATGCCGAAGACCTGATGGCCCTGGAGCTTTTCCTCGATATCGGCGATGATGTCCAGGTTCTCGGAATTGGACCCCAACAACTCCTTGAAACAGTTGTACTTGAATCGGAAGAGCTCGGCCAGGTCTTCATCAGGAGGTTTGGTCCTGTTGCCCTTCCTCCCAGAGAATATCTTGAGTCTCTTGAGCATCTCCCCACACGCGACACCGGCATCCGGCAAGGCCTGGGCTTATCCCGCAGGATCTGGCAATCTCGCCAGGTGATAGCGTGTTGCCGGACCCTTGCCGACCCTCCTCAGGATACCCTTCTTCACCAAGTCATGGAGGTCGTAAACGGCCGTGCGCGATGGCAGGTCGTTTCCCACGATCCTCTGGTACTCCACGCGGGTGATCCCGCCGTTCTGTATGATGAAGGGCAATGCCTTCCTCTGCCTCTGATTGAGCTCCATTTCCAGCCCGGTGCCCTGCGGCCTCGATGGGATCTCCCCAAGGCCTCGAAGGCGCGGCTGGGGGGCCTCCTTCTTGGGCGGACGGGCTTGGTCGTTCCCGCCCAGTCTTATGTCCTCTGCATGGATCGTACCCCCGGTGACCATGGCCACGGTGCGGGTGACGCAATTCATGAGCTCACGGACGTTTCCCGGCCAGTCATAAGCGGTAAGCTTCTCCAGGGCTCCCCGGCTCAGGGCGAGCCCGTCCTTGTTCATGAGGCGGCATGCCTGCTTGAGGAAGTAGTCCACGAGGACCGGGATGCTCTCCCTGTGGTCCCGCAAGGCGGGTGTCCGTATGGTCAGGACCTCCAATCTGTAGTAAAGGTCCTCCCTGAACAGGCCCTTCTCCATCTGTTGCCTCAGATCCACGTTGGTGGCGGCGATGACCCTCACGTCCACGTCGGTCTCCTGGTCGCTGCCTAGGGGCCTGATCTTCCTCATGGAGATGGCTCTCAAGAGGGACTGCTGCACCCTCAGGGACGCGGCGCCTATCTCGTCCAAGAACAGTGTCCCCCCGTGGGCAGCCAGGAAGGCCCCTTTGCGCTCGCCCCTGGCCTCGGTGAAGGCGCCCTTGAGGTGTCCGAACAGTGAGTCCAGCAGCAGGTTCTCGTCCAGGGCACCGCAGTTGATGGATATGAACGGACCGGCTGATCGCCTGCTGTGCCTATGTATGGCCTCTGCCACCAACTGCTTGCCGGTGCCCGTCTCCCCGACGATGAGGACGTCCGCATCCACAGAGGCCGCCTTGAGGACATCTGACTTGAGGGCCTCGATCACAGGGCCCACGCCAACGATCTCCTCGAGCTCGTGGGTCTGCAGATGCCTCCTGAGGCTCTCGATCTCCTCCTCCAGCCGGACCTTCTCCCTCTGACGCTCCTCCTCCAACTTCTCGTCACGGATCCGAATCTCTTCCATCTGACGTCTCAATGTGGCGATCATCTCGTTGACTGCCCTCCTGAGCACGGTGGTCTCCTGATCCTGGTCAGGAAGGACGATCTCCTGAAGCTCGCCCGTCTGCTGGATGCGGCTCACAGCCGCGGCTATCTCCAGGGTAGGCCTGGTGATGACGCGGCTCAGGCCGAAGATCAGTAGGGAGATGATGACAGTGGTCAAGAGGGTCATGACGAACATGACATCGATCTGCCTGTACCCGGCCCAGAGGGTGAGCCTGCTTCGGTCCGCGAAGGCCACCCCCCAGAGGACGGCGGGCTCCATCCCCGGGGAGGTCTCGAGACGCACGGGGGCGTACCCAAGGGAGTAACGGCCTGTCCAGGATTCGCGATACCTCTCCTTGTCCGTCGCCCTGATGACCCCGTGCCGCCCTTGTCGAACTTCCCTCACCATGCCCCAGTAAGCCTCGTGGTCTGTGTGCGGTCTGAAGGCGGACTCCAGGCCCGGTTTCCCGAAGGTGCCCGAGAGGCCTGCCCTGGCCAGCTCTACGGAGAGCTGTCTCCCTTGGTCCTCGGCCCCTTCCGATTGAAACAGTATCCACCCGTCCCTGTCGAAGAGATAAGCGTACCTGAGCTCCGGACTGCGCACATAGGCGTAGATCGGGGAGCGCGGGGAATTGAACAGGGAGAGTATCTCGCGAAGTCGAAGGAGGTCGATGGAGAGCAAGACCAACCCCTTGGCCGCATCGCCTCCTCCGTAATAGGGCATGACCAGGCGAATCACCTTGGCCGATCTCACCTGAGTCCCGCCGCTTTCCCCGGAAACCGGATGCATGGCCTCCACGATGTCCGACACCCAAAGCTCCTCCCCCTTGAGCCGGTCGAGCTTGTCCAGCAAGAGCAATGGGTTGGGCCTGATCTGGGTGATAACGGAAGGGTCCATGACCGAGATCTCATCGCCCATGCAGGAGACGAAGACATGGTTTGTGCCTTCCTTGGAGATATAGGCGAGTTCCGGATAAGGGGCCCCCCTCAGCTCCTTGTAGAGCTCGGCCGCACGCCGCAGGGCTGCCCTCCTCATGGGCCCCCTCGCCACGCCCTGAAGGTCATCCTTGCACTGCCTGAGGAAGATCTCCACCTCGTGGGACATGGCCAGGGTCTGGACCTGGACGTTCCTGTCTATGGACTCCTGGAGGAAGTGCTGGGAGAACCAGTGGGTCAGGTAACCGGTCAAGACCAGGATCAAGACCACCGGGGGTATGAAGGTCAGGGAGAGCTTGGAGCTGATCCTCAGGTTCCTGAACCCGGCCCCGGTGCCCCAAGCTGGGAACGGGTTGTACTCGCTCTTAAGAAGACGCATGGGCTTGGCCTTTCATCATCGGTCCTCCCGCCTTCCTTGTGCTGGCCTCCCGGGGGCCCTGCGAGACCTCGCAGGGACTTGGCATGGATTTTTGTAATCCCATTATACAACGGTGTGCAGACGAAATGCAGCAAGATCTCGCAATGAGAGCAGGAGGAAGGGTACGCGGCCCCGGCCCCATGGCGGGGATGGGGAAGGGATCAAGGGGTTGTCAAGGACCGCTTGGGACTCGCGGTTTTGTGGCGGCCCAAGGCCGCCTCAGGAAGACAGAGAGAGGAGGTTTGCCATGAAGGGGTATCTAGGAAAGTGGGCTGCCCTTTGGGGACTGGCGTTGCTCGCCCTGCCAGGGTGGGTCTGGGCGGCTGGGGAGAAGGCCACGAACCTCGTGGTTGTGGCCGACACGCGCAGGGTCTCGGGGGTGATGAAGTATTTCGCCAACCTGTACAACACCAACCCATGGCTCTTCGCGGTGTGGGCTGTCGTCCTGACAGCCCTTTGGGGGGGGATCCTGGGGTTCATCATGGATCGGATCATGTTGAGGACAGGACTGGACCTCAAGTCCAGGAAGATCGTGGAGCATTGATGCTCCAACAGGGGAGGTGGTGATGGACTGGCTCTACATGTACATGCCCATAGCAGGGGTCAAGATCTTCTGGCCAGGCTTGGTCCTCATCGGATTCTCGGTGGGCACAATAGGTGGGTTCTTCGGGATGGGGGGGGCATGGATGGTGACCCCGGGGCTCAACATCCTGGGGTTTCCCATGGCCTTCGCCATAGGCACGGACATGGCCCACATAGCCGGCAAGTCCATGGTATCTACCATGCGCCATTCCAAGTTCGGAAATGTGGACTACAGGCTGGGCTTCATCATGTTCCTCGGGACCTTCGTGGGGATAGAGTGCGGGGCCCAGATGGTGATGTATCTCGAGCGGCTGGGCCACGTTGAATCGGTAGTGAGATGGGTCTACGTGGGATTCTTGGCCCTCATCGCGTGGATGGTCTTCTACGATTACGCCAAGGCCGTCAGCAAGAAGAGGGCCGGGGTGGAGGTGGGCGAATCGGGGGCCACGGGCATCACTTGGTACGAGAGCCTCCACAAGATAAAGATACCGCCCATGATGTACTTCAAGACCGCTGGGTTCACCTGTTCGGCTTGGCTCCCCATGGGGGTGAGCTTCATCACAGGGGCCCTCGCCGGCTTCCTCGGGATCGGGGGGGGACTGTTCAGGATGCCCGCCCTTGTCTACCTGATCGGGTGCCCGACCCACATAGCCGTGGGCACCGACCTCTTCGAGGTCATGATCTCGGGCCTGTACGGGGCCTTCACCTACTCCCTGAAGGGCCGCATAGAGCTCGTGGCCGTGTTCGTTATGCTCACCGGCGCGGCCATAGGGGCACAGATCGGGACCGTGGCCACCAAGTATGCCAAGGGGTACGGGATCCGCCTGGCCTTCGGCCTCTGTGTCGTGGCCTGCATGATCTCCATCATCCTGAAACAGTTCAAGTACTCCAACTCCTCGGCGGTCCTGATCCTGGGGACCATATCCATCATGTGCATCTACATCACGGTGATCATGCTCAAGGGGGCCGCGGCCGAGCTGCGAGACAAGAGGGCAAGCGGGGGTGCCTTGGGCAACATGGCTTGATCAGATGAAGGGGACATCCGGAGGGATCGAGATGAAGGGAAAGGCCATTTTTTTCCTCGCGGCAATGGCGCTGATGGTGTCTTTGGCCCCCGTGACCTTGGCAGCCGAGGTCGCACAGGGCAGGTGCATAGAGTTCGACAAGGAGAAGATGCGGGTCGTCATCGAGGAGTACGATATCAACTTCGGCCCTGACCACCCGTACGGGCGACCCACACAGACCAAGTCTGCCTACGATCTGGGCAAGGCCCAGATCGGCATCCCTCCCAGACCGGGCGACATCCTGAGGATCGCTTACGAGGTCAAGGGTACCGAACGGGTGGCCATCAAGGTCATGAACGTTTCGCAGCAGGACCTGATGAAGAAGTAGGAGCCCCTGCCCGGGGCACTGGAGGGGAGCCTTGGACTCAGAACGGGAAGGTCGTACGGGTCTGAACGGCAAGCAGAAAGTCGTCGTGGTCCTGGCCAACATCCTGATCCTGGCCGAGCTCACATGGAGCATATACCTCGGGAGCCAGGACCTGGAGGAGATGACTGTGATCTTCCTCAGGAGCTTCATACCGATGGTCATCGGGACCGTTCTGCTGGCCAAGGTGCTCACGAGGAGGCTGGGGGCCAAGTAGCCCCCCACTCCCCCCGGTGGCGGCCCGGGCGGGTGAGCACACCCTTTTTTGTCTGTTGCTCGGAGGGGTTAGGTCCATGGAGAGGCCACGGGTGCTGATGGTGGACGACGAGGCGGACTACCTCGAGGCGATGGTCAAGGTCCTGAGGAAGAGGGGCATCAACGTGGTGGGGGCGGAAAGCGGGGAGAAGGCCATGGAGCTCCTGGAGAGGGAGTCCATGGACGTGACGCTGCTCGACAACAGGATGCCCGGGATGAGCGGGATGGAGGCCCTCAAACAGATGAAGAAGAGATGGCCCCTGATGGAGGTGATCATGCTCACGGCCCTGGGTTCGGTGGAGTCCGGGATCGAGGGGATGCAGATGGGGGCCTTCGACTACGTGATGAAACCCGCCGACATAGACGATCTCGTGGACAAGATCCGCCAGGCCTACGAGAGGAAGTTGCTCCTGGAGGCCAAGACAGGGTAAACTACCCCGCGTGAGTGCGGCCGCGTTGGGCACTCATGACATCGCCCCGAGTCTAGGTGCACGAGGAACCGGGCGGTGTCATCATCGAGCAGGTGAGAGGCCATGTCAGGCCCCATCCGAGTGCTCCTGACCGACGACGAAGAGATATACGTGGAGTCCCTGGCAAGGGTCCTCAGGAATCGCGGATTCCAGGTCCGCACCGCTGGCGACGGTCCATCGGCCTTGGAGGCCCTGGCGACGGAGGAGTTCGACGTAGTGGTGCTGGACCTTCGCATGCCAGGGATGGACGGCCTCGCGACCCTGGCAGAGATCCGCCGGCGGGACGATCTCACGCCAGTGCTCCTGTTGACCGGCCACATGGACCTGGAGAGGGTCTCCATGGCCCTCAAAGAGGGGGCCGCGGAGGTCCTCATCAAGCCCTGTCCTGTGGATACCCTCCTTTCTGCCATAGAAAATGCCCATGAGCGCAAGGTGATCGCCAGGGAGGTCACGGAGGGCTGATGCACCCCCCATCACCAGGCTCCATGGGCCGGAGTCCCCCTGCGGCTGAAGGGGAAGCTCATTGCTCGGACACCCTTCCACAGTCTGCGATGAACTCGGAATCCACTCGTCAGGAGGTCGAAGGACCATGGAGATATTGAACTACACCGAGGAGCACAAGATATTCAGACAGTCCTTGAGGAGGTTCCTGGAAAAGGAGGTGATACCTTACGTGGAGGAGTGGGAGGAGGCAGGGATCGTCCCCAAGTCCGCCTGGAAGAAGATGGGTGAGAACGGCTTCCTGTGCATGAGCGTCCCCGAGGAATACGGGGGAGTCGGGGCGGACTTCCTGTATTCCGTGATCGTCACAGAGGAACTGGCCAGGACGAACCACTCGGGGCTCGTCGCCCCGCTGCACAGCGATGTGGTGGTCCCGTACATCACCTCCTACGCCTCGGAGGAACTCAAACGCAGGTACCTCCCCGGCTGTGTCTCTGGGGACATCATCACGGCGGTGGCCATGACAGAGCCCAATACAGGCAGTGACCTGGCAGCCATACGCACCACAGCGGTGGAGGATGGGGATCATGTCGTGATCAACGGCCAGAAGACCTTCATCAGCAACGGCATCAACTGCGACCTGCTGGTCCTGGCGGTGAAGGACCCTGCGGTGCCGGATCCGCACCGGTCCATCGACCTCTATCTGGTGGAGGCCGGGACCCCGGGATTCGAGAAGGGAAGGAAGATAAAGAAGGTGGGCTGGCACAGTCAGGACACGGCGGAGCTCTACTTCAACGACTGCAGGGTGCCCAAGTCGAACCGCCTGGGGACCAAGGGCGGCGGATTCATCATGCTCATGGAGAAGCTCCAGCAGGAGAGGCTCATGTGCGCCATCGCTGCAGTGGCCATGGCGGAATACGTCCTTCCCTTGACCATCAAGTACTGCAAGGAGCGCAAGGCCTTTGGCCGGCCCATTTCGGAGTTCCAGAATACCAGGTTCAGACTGGTGGAGATGGCCACGGAGGTGAAGCTGGCACGCACCTTTCTCGACAAGCTCATCGCTGACCACATGGAGGGGAGGAACATCGTGGTGGAGGTCTCCATGGCCAAGTACTGGACCACGGAGATGGCCATGAGGGTGGCCGATGGGTGTGTCCAGCTGCACGGCGGGTACGGTTACTGCGAGGAATATCCCGTGGCCCGTGCCTGGAGGGACGCCAGGGTCCTCTCCATCTTCGCCGGGACCAACGAGATCATGAAGAACGTGGCCGCCAGGTTCATGGGGCTGTGAGCCCCAAAGCCTTCAGGTGAAGAGGAGCTCCCTGAGGAGTCCCAACGGCCATGGAGTTCGTGGAACGGGCTACCAGGACCCGTCAGGCAGGGGGGATCCCGGGCTCCAAGACCTCGATCCTGTACACCGAGTTCCTCGTCTGGAAGTAGGGAAAGGTGACCTGGAGGACCGGGCTGGTCCTTATGGTCACCTCACCATCGGTGCGGACCCGGTACGGTCTGCCGGCGGTTGGGGGTGTCTCTTCCACCCCCTCGAACTCCTGGTACTTGATCTCCCCCTTGCCCATACCCAGGACCTTTGTGACGCGGACACGCCTCCGTGGGGCCGCAAGGGGGGAGATGGCATCGGCGACCCCTGTCAGCATGAGGGCCTGGGTCTCTTCCTGCGCCCCGTGACCGAAGGCGGCCTCAGGGTCGGACGGGGTCTCCTGGACCGACAGCAGCCCATTTGGGATGTCCCTCACCTCACCCTGGCCCGGGTCCTGGTGGGGTCTCCGGGGTCCCTCCCATTCCCCTGCGAACCTCTCATATACTTGTCTCTCCAGGTTGACCAGCCTCCATTTGAGCTCCTCCAGGTCATCCTTGAGTCCCTCCGAGGCCCTTCGGCCGAGAATCCAGGCCACGAGACCCCCGAGGAAGAATGCCACGAGGAAGAGGCCGGCCAGCCGGTATGTGATATCGTTGAGACCGAGGAGTGTCTCTCCCATAGACGAGGTCCTCCCCCCACCGGAGGTCATTATACACGCATCCATGCCTGCGTCCAATCGCGGTTTCGGGATGGCCTCAGTTACGGTGCCCCCACGTCCCTTGGCTTGAGGCCTTGGCGCTCCCCGTATCCTGCTGGCTCGGCCTTCGCCTCTTCCCAGGGGCTCTCGCGTAAGGCGCAAGGGGCCTGCTCACCGCGCATATGGGAGCCCGATCCCCTGGGACAGAGGCCTTCCCCCAGCCCCCAAGGAGTCAACGGTTTTGCTCGGGCCCTTCATCGGTGGGCCGTGGTCCCTTGCGATCAGCAACGGAAGGCTCGCAACCGCTCAGCGGCCGAGACCAACTCCATGGCTCCCAGTCCCATCCCCCGAAAGCATGATATCCATGACCCCATCTACCCTTGGTAGACCGACCCGGGTGTCCGAGCCCGGGTCGCCACGGAATCGGGCAGTGATTTCAATCAATTGGAGAGGGGCTCGGGGTCCGCTCTACCGACGGTAGATCCGCCTGCGGCCCCTGCCTCGATCCCCCGAGGACTTGGGCTCGGTGGGAGCACGCGACTGGCGAACACATCTATCTGATTTAATTGATGATATCGGCCAGGAACCATTGGGAGGGCGATGGAGTCGCCACCTCGGATGCCTGGCGGCATGGGCGTTGCAGATGGATCCCTCGGCCGGTGCGATGACGGGCTGGGCGAGAGAGAGGAGGCCCAATGTTCGAATGCGTATACAGAGACGGATGCCAGTTCTACTCGGGTCTTTCGAGCAAGCTCGGTCTTGCCGTGTTCTTCATAACCCATTACTGCCAAGGCCCGGGCTATCCTAGATGCGCCAGGTACATC
>FWPV01000473.1_pt1 | contig 126958 bp, 101 predicted proteins | sample 2228371 | NCBI WGS metagenome assembly FWPV01 (sample SAMEA103939776, study PRJEB20133) | metagenome | reverse complement strand
CGGGGTGGGTAAAAGCGTGCCAGGAAGGGCAACACTAAGCAGTTTCTCCTAGTTTACAGTACAAGACGGCGCCGGTATAATGGTCACGGCGAGGCGGCGCCGCGGGGGCCGAGCGGGCAAGGACAGAACCAGGCAGTTCCAGCACGGCCGCGACGGGCCAGGCGCCCGTCGTTGCGGCTTTGCGTTGAGCATCGGCATTATAGCGCGAGGACCGAGTCGCGTAAATCTGACGAGTGAGGCGTAGGTCGCTCAGGCTTCGTAAAGACTACTCCGCGTTGCGAACCGCAGGGCCTCGCCACCAGTGCTGCGGGCGGAGGGGGATAATCTACGGAGTCCCGGAAGCCAGAGGGCCCACCTGCGGCACGGACGGTTTCTTCCCTGCAGAAGGGAGAACTTCGCTGATCTCCAGCTCCACAGCAAGGCGCAGCCCGCCCTGGCCGGACGGGCGGCGGGGCGAGTTCCGGCGGGGAGGCTGGTATCCCACGGTGTTTATGACGGTGGTGAACACGCCGCTACGGACCGGGCCATGACAGCTGCCGCCGACGAGACCAGGCGCCTGGGGCAAACGCCTGCCCAGCGGGCGCTGCTGGTGGCGGTCGAAAGACGGCGAGGCGAGTCGGCGCGGTCGCTGGAAGAACTGCGGCGGCTGGTAGCGGCCGCCGGTATGGCCCCGGTTTCCCTCCTCACGCAGGTCCGCGAACGTCCCCATCCCACCCTCTTGCTCGGCAAGGGCAAACTCCGGGAGGTTAGGGCACGGCTGGAGGCCGAAAACCTCGAGCTGGTGGTCGCCAACGAGGAGCTCAGTCCCCGGCAAGCAACGGCGCTGGCCGAGGCGCTGGGCTGTCCTGTGCTGGATCGAACGGAGATCATCCTGGAGATCTTTGCCCGCCACGCCCGCACGCCAGAGGGGCGGCGCCAGGTGGAACTGGCGCGCCTGGAATACCTGCTGCCGCGACTCGTTGGTCGGGGGCGGGAGATGTCGCAGATCGCGGGCGGACGGATGGCGGGAGGCGCCGTAGGAGTGCGCGGTCCCGGGGAAACGGCTCTGGAAATGGACCGGCGCACGCTGCGGCGCCGCATGGGGCTGATTCGACAGCGGCTGGCGGAGGTAGAGAAGCGAAGGGCGCTTGAGCGCAAAGAGCGAGAAGAGTCCGGGCTGGCGCTGATCGGGCTGGTCGGCTACACGAATGCCGGCAAGTCGTCGCTGCTGAATGCGCTGGCGGGTGCGGAGGTAGTCTCGGCCCACGATCGGCTTTTCGAGACGCTGGATACCACCATTCGCCGCGTGGATCTGGACGAGGGGGTGGAGGCCCTGGTCAGCGATACCGTGGGATTCATAGATCATTTGCCGCACAGCCTGATCGCTGCTTTCCGAGCTACCCTGGAGGAGACGGTGCGTGCGGACCTGCTGGTGGAGGTGTTGGATGCCTTTGACTGCGAAGTCGAGGAGCAACACCGAACAGTGGAGGCGGTTTTGGAGGAGCTGGGGGTGCGCTACAAGCCGCGCCTGGTGGCACTCAACAAGTGGGACCTAGTATTGCCGGAGCGCAGGGAGGAGTTGCGAAGGCGCTTCCCCGGGGCCATCCCTCTCTCGGCAAGGACCGGTGCCGGCCTGGCTGAGCTCCGCGCGGAGTTGCGGCGGGCGCTGGGCGAGGGAATGGTGACCCTGGTTGTGCAGGTGCCGTATGGCCGAATGGGTGACCTGCAGTTCTCGCCGGGGCAGGGGCGCGTAGTGAGTGCAGAGTACGGCTATGAGGGAGTGCGGGCGAAGGTGCGGGTGCAGCCGAGGTTGGTCAAGCAGTTGAGGAAGTACGTGTTGGCGGAGTAGTGAAGAGGAGGGATCCGGCCGCCCTGCTCGGGGGCAGGAGAGGTGCGCGCAGCGCCGCGCGCCATGCTTGCCTTCGGCCGCTCCGTGGGGAGGCCAGCGCGACAACCGCCTCCGGGCGGCAACGAGTTGCCACCCCTACCCCATCCCGCCCACCCCGCATCGGCGGGAACGCCGGTGCCATCGGCTTGGAGAGCGCCTCCAGTCGCCACGACGAAGAACTTCCCCGGTCTTAGACTCGTCCTTTCTCCTAATTACTTGTGTGCGGTAGGTGACTCCCTTGCCACGAGAGAAGACCCGACTGGAACTACAGGGCATGCATTGCGCGGCCTGCGCGCACACCATCGAGCGCGCCCTGCAACAGGTACCCAACGTCCTGTCGGCGGCGGTCAACTTCGCAGCGGAGACGGCCTCGGTGGAGTATGAGGGGGACCTGGTCTCCGTGGAGGATCTCGTGCGCGCGGTTCGGGAGGCGGGTTACGAGGCGCGGCCGGCCTCCGCGAGCCCCGCCCATGAGTACCATCAACGTGCGGGCGCGGAGCAGGCCGGCTACCAGCGTAACATGTTCCTGCTGGGGCTGGTTCTCAGCGTGCCCCTCATGGTGCTGTCCATGGTGCACGATTTCCCCGGGCGGAGCTGGGCGCTGTTGGCGCTGGCGACTCCGGTGCAGTTCATCGTCGGATGGCAGTACCTGCGCAACACGGCGCTCGCCCTCAAGCGCTTGAACCCGAACATGGACGTGCTGATCGCGTTGGGATCGCTGACGGCGTACCTCTACAGCGCCGCCGTGACGGTGCGCGGCGGGATGCAGATGGGCCCTAGTGAGATGTCGGGATCCGCGGCGATGACCGGCCAGCACGTGTACTTTGAGACGGCGGCGATGATCCTCACGCTGATCACGCTGGGGCGGTGGCTGGAGTTGCGGGCGCGGGCGGCGGCATCGCGAGCGCTGCGGGGGCTGCTGGAGCTGGCGGCACCGGTGGCGCGGGTGCTGCGAGAGGAGGGAGAGGTGGAAGTCCCAGTAGAGGAGTTGCAGCCGGGCGATCGGTTTGTGGTGCGTCCGGGGGAGAAGATCGCCACCGATGGGGTGGTGGAGGCGGGAGAGGGAGCGGTGGACGAGTCACTGCTCACGGGGGAGAGCCTACCACGCTACAAACGGGCGGGGGATGAGGTATGGGGGGCGACTCTCAATCAGCAGGGCGTGCTTACGGTGCAAGCGACCCGGGTGGGAGCGGAGACGGTGCTGCAGCGAATCGTGGCGCTGATGGAGGAGGCCCAGGGACGGCGCCCGCCAATCCAACGCCTGGCGGACACGGTGGCGGCGTATTTTGTGCCGGCGATTGTTCTGCTGGCAGCGGTGGATTTTGGGGTGTGGTTCTACCTGTATCCGGCGGAGTGGGCGACGCGGGCGCTGGTGAATGCGGTGGCGGTACTGGTCATAGCCTGTCCCTGTGCGCTGGGACTAGCCACTCCCACAGCGGTGATGGTGGGCAGCGGTTTGGGCTCGCGTCACGGGATACTGCTGCGCAACGCCGCAGCGCTGGAGCGGGCGGGCGGGCTGACAGTGATTGTGTGGGACAAGACGGGGACGCTGACCGCAGGGAAGCCCGAGCTGACGGATATTGTGCCGGCGGCGGAGCTAGGCGAGGCAGAAGTGCTACGTCTGGCTGCCTCGGTGGAGGTGGGCTCGGAGCACCCGCTGGCGGGGGCGATCGTGGCGGCAGCGGGCGCACGCGGGCTGCAATTGCTGCCGGTGGAGGGTTTCTCGGCGCTGGTCGGGCGCGGGGTGGTGGGGATGGTGGAGGGCGTTGAGGTGCTGGTGGGTAGCCCCGGCTTGCTGAGGGAGCGGGGGGTCGCCTGGGACGCAGGGGCGGAGGAGCGCCTGGCTGCGCTGCAACAGAGGGGGAAGACGGTCTCGGGCGTCGCGCGGGAAGGGTGGTTGGTGGGACTGGTAGCTCTGGCCGATCAGGTGAAGGCGGGAGCGGCCGAGACCGTGGCCCGCCTGCACCAGTTGGGGCTGCGTAACGTCCTGCTTACGGGCGACAACCTGGTGACGGCGGAGGCTGTGGCGCGACAGGTGGGGATTCCGGAGGTGCACGCACAGGTACCGCCGGGAGAGAAGGTGGCGGTAGTACGACGCCTGCAGGAGCAGGGACAGGTGGTGGCCATGGTCGGCGACGGCATCAACGACGCCCCGGCCCTGGCGCAGGCGGACCTGGGGATCGCCCTGGGCACCGGCGCGGACGTGGCGATGGAGGCGGGCGCGATCACCCTGGTGGGGGGCGATCCCCAGGGGGTAGCGCGGGCTATAGTGCTCTCGCGTCGCACCCTAGCACACATCAAGCAGAATCTCTTCTGGGCGTTCTTCTACAACGTGGTGGCCATCCCCCTGGCCGCGCTCGGGTACCTGAATCCGATGATCGCGGCGGCGGCGATGGCGGCGTCGTCGGTGACGGTGGTGGGGAATTCCCTGCGGCTGGGGAGACTGAGGCTATAGGGCGGCTCTGGTTCCCGCTCTTCTCGGCCGGATGCCAGCGCGCGGCACTTTGCGCCCTGCCCGCCTTCGGCCCCTCCGTACGGAGTCCACGCCGACTACCACCTCCGGGGAGCAACAGGTTGCAGTCGTGTCCCACGGAATGGCCTGGTCGCATGACTGCAGGCGAGACGTCGCAGCAGGCGCTCGGCATTGCTTCACCCCCAGCCCCTCTCCCTGCGGGAGAGGGATGCCGCAAGCGCATGTCCACGGGTCCCCCGGTGGGTGGCCTTGGCGACAGGCGGGGAGCGCGGGTCTGCTGAGACACCGCTGCAACTCGTTGCCGCCGCTGCCGGGAGGGGCAGTCGCGGCACGAGTCAGGCTCGGCGCAAAGGCCGCGTGCGGCTACTTCATTGCAGTCGTGCTGAGAGAAGGAGGGACTTGCCCTGCCTCCAGCGAATACCGCCGCGTCGCAGACTACCCACAGGGAGGAATCCTCATGCCCAAGCAGTTTCGAATCGGTTTCATCGGCGCCGGGGGAATGACCCGAGCGCACACCGACGCCATGAAAGGCTTTTCCGACGTCACCTTCGCGGCCTTCTGTGACGTGAAGAAGGCCAAGGCCCAGGCCCTGGCCGAGCAGTTTGGTGGCGAGGTGTTCACCGACCCCGCCAAGATGCTGGCGGCGATGGACCTGGACGCCGTCTGGATCAATCTGCCGCCTTTCGCGCACGGCGAGGCGGAGTTCGCGGCAATCGCCGCCGGGGTGCCCTTCTTTGTCGAGAAGCCGATCAACAAGGACGTCAAGCAGGCGGCGCAGATTGCGGCGGCGGTGGCGAAGGCGGGGCTGATCACCTGCGCGGGGTATATGAACCGCTACCGCAAGAGCGCGGAGGTGGCGCGGCAGGTGCTGGAGGCGGACCCAGCAGTATACGCTGCAGGCGGCTGGTTGGGCGGACCGCCGCGATCGGGAGATCCCCAGGGCATCTGGGGCTGGTGGATCCAGAAGGACAAGAGCGGGGGGCAGTTCGTGGAGCAGGTCACTCACACCATTGACCTGGCTCGCTATCTGATGGGGGATGCGGAGGCGGTGAGCGCCTTTGCGGCTCGGGGGTTCAACAAGGGGATCAAGAACTACACTATGGACGACGCCCTGGCGGTGTCGGTGAAGTTCAAGAGCGGGGCGGTGGCCAATTTCTGTGCCTCGGTAGCCTGCGCCGCGCGGGGAGGCATCTTCCTGGACCTGTATGCCGGGGCGCATGCGGTGGCGATGACCGGCTGGCAGCATGACGCGCTCATCTACGAGGCAGGCAAGAAGAAGCCCCGGGCGGTAGCGGGGGATCCCGCGAGCGGGGCGCACATCTTTGCCGTGGAGGACCGAGCCTTCCTCAAGGCGGTGCGCAGCGGCAATCCGGCAGGCATCCGCACCACCTACGCAGACGCGCTCAAGACACTGGAGTTGACGGTGGCGGCGACGGAGTCGGCGGAAAGGGGCGGCAAGCCGGTCACGCTGAAGTACTGATCCGGTGGGACGGGCGTCTTGCCCGTTCCCCGAGGCCTCACCCTCTGCCCCCTCTCCTGACAGGAGAGGGGGTGGGGAAGCAGGAGCGCGTCTCGGAGGTTGCTCTGATGGCCGATTTGCTGGTGCGTCTGTACAATCTGCCGCCACTGGAGCCGGCGCTGGCGCGGGTGGCCGAGCAAGGGCTGGTGGCGCGGCGGGCGGAGCCCTGGGAGCGGCGCAAGGTGCTGCAGTTTGTGGCCGAGCAGTTCTCAGAGAACTGGGCCGACGAGGTACGTACCGCCTATGCCCGGCACCCGATTCCCGTGTACGTGGCCGATGACGGCGGGGAGATCGTGGGCTTTGCGGCTTTCCATACCACGCGGCTGAATTTCTTCGGGCCGGAGGGGGTACGGGAGGATTACCGGGGCCGAGGACTGGGGGCGGCGCTGCTGCTCTGTTGCCTATGGGCGATGCAGCATGAGGGGTATGGCTATGCGGTCATCGGTTGGGCGGGGCCGGTGGAGTTCTACCGCAAGTGCTGCGGGGCGACGGTGATTGAGGATAGCGAGCCGGGGGTGTATTGGACGCTGAAGCGGGGGTAGGAGGAGAGTCCACAGGGCGGAGTGTGTGTGCCCTGCTATCCTGCTGCGCTTGGCATATCGGCGAGTGCGGCGCCTCTCGGAGGCCTCACCTCCTGCCCCCTCTCCCTGCGGGAGGGGGAGTTCCGGGGGGAACACAGCGCGCTATGGGAAGATCAGCAACGGCCAGCAGCGGGCGGCGGGAGACGGAGCGCTGTCCCTACGCCGATTGCTGCGCCGGTTTCCCCTTCACCAGGAACACGCAGGCCACTGCACAACCGGCCAGCAGGGCCGCGCCGGTGTAGAAGGGCGCGGTCGGCCCCAAGTAGCGGTAGAGAGCCGCGCCTAGCACGGAGGCTACCACGAAGCCCAGGCCCTGCGCGGTGTTCATAGCCCCGAGGGCCAGGCCCTGACGCTCCCGCGGCGCGAGCTCGCTGGTCAGGGCCATCCAGGCCGGGATCACCAGGACGTAGGAAATCCCCAACAGTGTCATGACGCCGGTGACCAGCCAGGGGGCCTCATCGGCTACCGGGACCAGCCCCAGGCCGAGGGCGCCCAATACGAGGCCGGCGCGGATGGCACGCTCGCGTCCCAAGCGATCGGACATTCTCCCCAGCGGCATGGCGAGCAGCGCCGTTACCAGCCCCGGAACGACAAAGAGCTTGATCATCTCTGCCTGGGTCAGGTGCAGCGAGTCGCGTGCGTAGAGGGTGAGCACCGGCACCAGCAGGCTGGCGGCCATCTGGATCAGGGCGAAGATCCAGAGCATATGCAGGAGAGTGGCCTGGCGGCGGCGGAGTTCGCCGACCCGGTGCCACCAGCTGCGACTGAGTAGCTGTCCGACAGCGCCCGGTCCGCCGGGGAGGACAGGCGGACGGGCGGGCGGACCCCAACGGCCGCCGCGGCGTCGGTCCCAGAAGGCCATGGCGATCACGCAGAGCGCTGCTCCCAAGAGTAGGAGGCTGCTGGTGTAGAAGGAATATCGGTTATCGCCGGTGACATGGCCGATCTGCAACCCCGCGGACATCCCCAAGACCAGGCCGCCGAGGTAGGGGAGATTGAAGGCCGACATGGCCTGGGCCCGGTCGTCCGCGGGCACCTTCTCACCGATGAGCGCCATCACGGTGGGCCAGACCAGGGCTACCCCCAGGCCATCCAGGGCACGCAGGGGTATGAAGAACTCCCAGTTGCGGACGAGGGTCATCAGGACGGGGGAGATAGTCCCCAAGAGTAAGCCGAGGACGGCTACGCGCGAACGTCCCCACTTGTCGCCGGCGGCCCCGGCCGGTGCTTTGAACAGCGTCTCGGCGATGGCATAGGCGGCGAAGATGAGGCCGATGGCCAAGACGGGTGTGTCCAGGCGATGGCTGCGGAGGAACAGCGGCAGGGTTGGGGTGATAATGGCATAGGCCGTCTGGGCCAACAGCGTGGCGGCCAGCAGCAGCAGCAGCGGCGGCCAGTGGTGGAAGATAATCCCGTAGGTTTTCCACAGTGAACGGAGAGCGGGTCTCATAGAGAGCGGCGGACCGGATGCTGGGCCTGTGCAAGGGGCTTAGAGGCGGCCCTTCCGGAGAGCGGAATCAGGTGTGTAGTCCCCCATCTACGCAGAGCGTCTGGCCGGTGAGGTAGCCGGCGGCGTCGCTGCAGAGCCAGGTCACGACCTGGGCTACCTCCTCCGGCTGCCCAAAGCGGCCGAGAGGGATCTTCTCAGTCAGCGCCTGACGGCGGGGTGTGGGCATTTCGGCGGTGAGGGAGGTTTCGATCACGCCGGGGGCCACGGCGTTGACGGTGATGCCGTAGCGGGCCAGTTCGCGGGCGGTGGCGCGGGTAAGGCCGAGCAGACCGGCTTTGGCAGCGGCGTAGTTGGCGCGCATCATGTCGCCGGTGAAGGCAGCGACTGACGAAATGTTGACAATACGGCCCCAGCGGGCGCGTACCATGAGCCTGGCGGCGTGCTTGCTGCAACGCCAAGCCCCGTCGAGCGAGACGGCCAGGACCCGGCGCCACTGCTCTTCTTTCATGAAGGTGAGGTACTGGTCGTCTACGACTCCGGCGTTGTTGACAGCGATGGATAGGCTTCCCCAGGCGGCGGTGAGCTCAGAGAACATGGCTTCGACCGCGGCGGGATCAGTAACGTCGGCGGCCAACAGGAGCGGTTCCCCACCCAGAGCGTGGATCTCGGCGGCGGTGACTTCAGCGCCTTCGCGGTCGCGGGAGTAGTTGACGGCCACCTGGGCTCCAGCGCGAGCCAGAGCCAGGGCTATGGCCCGGCCCAGCCCGCGGGCGGCGCCGGTGACCAGCGCAGTCTTACCGGTAAGAGAGGTGTCAGAGGCAGCCATTGGGTGAGGTTACACAGCGCCGAGTTGGGTCCCGAGCATGGCTACACCGACGAGACGCCGGTGCCACCGGGAGCAAGGCGCGGTACAGGCCCGCGCCCTACAGCGAGTCGAGATAGGCCTGGACGTCTGCCTCGCTAAGTCGGGCCGAACCGCCGCGGAAGCGGAGCACCTCGGCCAGCGCAACGCCCCGCTCGCGGGCCAGGCGGCGGGCGGCGGGAGCCGGCTCTGGAGCGGCACACTCTCGGCCCGCCTCGGCGCCCTCGTTGAAGTCGATCTTCAGCCGGTCGCGGTACGCCAGCATGAGCCCGGCGTTCTCTTCCAGTAGATGCCGGGGCGGGACTTCGCCCGGTTCGCCGATCCAGGCGATGACGTAGCCGACGGGCACGGTGCTGCCTTCGGCGGCGTACTGCTTGCAGAGATAGCCGGCGGTCTGCACCTCGTACTCAAAGGTCACCTTCTCGGTGATGATCTCACAGAGACTCTCGCCGACACGAACAGGATCGCCCTCCTGCTTAAGCCAGAGGTTAAGGGTGACTTCCTCGAGATTCTCGGCCCATTTTTCGATGATGACAGGGTAGCCCATGGTGGCTGTACGTTCCGAGGCGGCGGTAGTATAGGGGAGAGGCAGAGGGGGCGTCAACCGCAGGGGGAGGGTCGAGACACCGCGCAGGCGCCTCGGGAGGGCCCTGCAGGGGGAGGCCACCGCGGCAACCACCACCGGGCGACAACAAGTTGCCGCCCCTACCGGGGCGGGCGAGAGGCCCGCGCCACGCGGGGGAGCACGGAGCGGCGACGGTTTCCCACCGCAAGAGGCTTACTTCTTCTGCACCGTGAAGGTGTGGGCACCGGCAGGGAGGTTGAGAGTCAGCTCCCGGCCTTGGCGCGGTGGGGTGACCTGCTTACTGTCCACCGTCACCAAAGCCTCGCCGAAGTTGTCGGGCAGGGTGAGGAGGAGTTGTTGGGCTTCGCCGCTGGTTTCGCCGCGCAGATTGGTGCCCACGATCTCGACCGCCGCCGGGCCAGGGGCGTTCAAGCCCCAGTCACCTGCCGCGGCCTGGGCCGCCTTTACGCAGGCCAGGCGAAGCTTGCCGTCGTTGTACTTGCGGGCCAGGGCAATCTCGCCGGAGACGCGGAAGTCGCCTTCGGCGATCGTCGCCGGCTTGCCGGGAGCGAGCAGCACGACATCCGTACCCTCCATATGTACTAGCTGCAAGCCGGCGCCGTCAGCGAGAGTGGTGGCCTGGGCGGCGTCCTGTCCCGCGGCACGCGGGTAGAGGACACACAGGAAGTTCACCGGGTTGCCCTGCTTGATCACTCGCATGGCCCACTGGTCCTCCTCGAACCATCCCCATACATAGATTTGCTGCTTGAAGCTCCAGTGGTCTTTGTCAATCTGCGGGTCGGCCGGGGAGAGCACGTGCACATCCAGGTCCACGCCCTGCTGGCCGGGGAAGTGTACGACGCTCCCGGTGATCTGCGGCTCGGCGGCGAGGCACCAGAGGTTCCAGTAGAAATCACCCTGGGTTCGGGTGGTGGTGCATATGTCGCGGACCACGGCGTAATTGGCTCCGAGCGGGTCGGCGGACTTGACCAGCAGCAGGTGACGCAGGTCCTTGCCGTTACCGCCCCAGTTGGACTCGCTGAAGGAGTAGTCCACAGTGCGGGGGAGGAAGCGGGTCTCTTTGAGTTCGCCGTGGGTGCCGCCCTTGACCGGTGAGGACTCGATCTCGAAGCTGACGCGGGGATGGTACCAGGACTCGGCCCGCTGGACGGGGGCGTAGCAGTTGCCGAAGTCGGTGACCAGGGTGGCGCCTTTGGCGGCGTAGATGATCTCGCCGTGGTCGTTGTGATAGTGGTGGACGGTTGGTCCGGTGCGGTGGCAGAGGTAGGAGGCCAGCGGGTCGGTCCAGGAGGTGCGCATGACGCTGCCGAAGCCAGGGAAGGCGGCGCTGAGCTCGGCGGGAGGCGTGGCGGGGAGCTCCGGGTCGGTAAGCGCCAGAGTCATGCCCTGGGCGCGACCGGCGCTGCCCAGGTAGCAGTTCTGCATCTTCCAGTAGAACTGCTGGCGGGCGCTGAACTCGGGGTCGGTCTTCTCGGTGGCTTTGGCGAACCAGCCGTTGTAGCAGGTGATCCAGCCGGAGAACATGTCGCCGATGCTGGGGATGACCATGGGCGGCTGAGGATGGATGGACTTGTGCTGCTCCGTCGGGAAGCGTTTATCGGGCGGGGTGAGCAGGAAGCCGTAGTAGTTCATGGTGGCCTGGAACTTGGGGTCGAGGAAGTAGTCGCGTCCCAAAACGTTCTTGAGGGCCTGGATCAGGAGGAATTCCCCGTCGAGGGAGGCAGCCTGGTAGCCGGGGCACTCGATCCAGGCCCCGCCCGGGTAGATCCAGTCTCTGAGTTCGCGCTTGAGCTGATTCTCCGCTCCTTCCAGCCACTGGGGACAGCGCGGGTGTCCGTCCAGCAGCAGCGCGCACAGGCCGCGCGGTAGCAGGATAGAGGAGGTCATGTTGGGGTTGGCGCTACAGAGTCCCTTCTCGTTATTCCAGTAGTCCGGGTGGGCCAGTACGTGCGCTCCAAAGACCAGCGCGGCCCGGGCGCGGGCCTCTTCCTCCGGCGTGAGCAGGCCTTTGCCGGCGATCAGGTCGTAGTTGGTGATCAGCCGCGTCACGTTGGCGGAGAACCAGGGGCCGTACCCCCCGATGGCCGGGCGGCTCGGTTTCTCCAGGAAGGTATCGAGCAGGTTCTGGGTGATTCCGACCACCGCTGCCGCCAGCAGTCTGCCGAAGAGAGGGTCGTCGCTGCCCATGTAGGCTTCCGGCAACTTCTCCACCTGGTAGTTGCCGATGTAGTTCTTGGTGTAGTAGGCCTCAGGGCCTTCATTTTCCAGGGTGCGCTTTGAGCCACAGGCATTGATGATGTAGTGGATGTCGGCCTCCACCATTGCTTTGATGCTGGGGACGGTCTGCGCCTGCCGCCGGACCCGCTCGACGTCTTGCTGCGTGAAGAAGAGGAAGGGGTGCTTGCGATCTGGCTTGGCCGGCTTGAAGTCAAAGCCGTAGTCCTTCACTTCGTCGAGAGGGAACTCACTGTATTTGATGATCTGACGGCGGAGGTAAGGGGTGCTGCCCTCGTCCTGAGGCAGGTTGTCGGCGGTGGTGCCGGCGGTGATGGCCCACTCCCGGTGCAGGGGGCGGAAGGTCTCCTTGCCGTCGCGAGTCTGTTTCCAGGCCAGCAGACCGAAGGTAACGTCGAGACGGGGGCCGGGGCCGGTCGTGACCGGGATTTCCGTGCGGTCAAAACCGTCCCAATCCGCGGGCGACCAGCGGGAGGGCCGGGTGGCGAGGAGACCGACCCAGGGGCCGGCACCCTCCTGGTAGAACCGGGCCCACTGGGAGATATCCGGCAGCCACCAGAAGCTCCAGGGCCGCAGTCGGCAGAGCTTGTCCTCCTTGGCGAAGTCCACCGGCGTGTCCGTCAGGGCCCAGGACTTGGCATGCGCGCCGCTGGCCTGCCACTGGTTGTTCCAGAGGACATGGTTGGCGTTCAGGCCGGGCAGGAGCGAGTAGCGGAGGCCGGACTGGGGCGATTCGATGTCGGTGTCCTCCACGATCAGCGCCGCGTCCTGCTTGGCGGCGAGGGTGACGGTCATGGTATACTTCCGGTCATCGGTTAGCACCAGTTCTTGTCTCACGGTCATGCGGAGGGGGCCGGGCTCGACGACGGTGGTGGTAGCTGACTTGACGCCCAGCTGGTCGCCCTCGCTGAACCAGCGCATCTGACCGAGGGGCGGCCCCTGGGGAAGGCCCACGGCGCTGAGCGGAGCCGGCAGTGCGGTGAGGGGGGAGGGCTCCTTGAGCGCGCCCGGCCACTGCGCGAGGTAGACCACCATTCGGTCGTTGCGCAGGATGAGTTGCTGCCCGGCCCTCTGCATCTCCACGCCAGCTAGAGTCGGGGGTTTGGCGGCCAGGAGCTGGTAGGTAAGGCTGCCGTTGGGAGGCAAGGTAGCAACCGTCCAGACCTTGCCGGTGACCTTGCCGCCGGCGCGCTGCAGGTCAGTGAACTGGCAGGGCACCGGCTTGCCAGCGTCGTCAGCCAGAGTGAGGTCCTTGGCCGAGGTAACAGCGGAAAAGTCAAAATGGATCAATTCGTCGGCCCAGGTGTGGCCCAGGTAGTCCTTGACGGTGAAGGTCTGGAGCGGAGCAGCCCGTAGGGCCAGGGGCAGAGTCAGCACAAACAGAGGGACGAGCAAACGCGGCATCATGGGACCTCCAAAAATGCGTCGGTAGACGAGTAGTTCGAGGAGTGGGGCGTGGATACCTGCGTAGCGGGAGGCGGGGAGCCTCACCCCCCGGCCCCCTCGTCCTGGGGGAGAGGGGGGCAGGGCTGGAGCGCCCTGCGCCGGCAGGACGCCGGAGCGAGGGAAGGCCTCAACCGCATGAGCAAGCCGTTGTCTTCATCGCCGACGGGCGGCACGTCCGTCGTACCGAGTCTCAGTACCGCGCCTAGACACAATAGGCAGCCAGAGACCTCAGGCGGGGGGCGCCGTCGGTGAGGCGGAAGTGCACGCGGACGGCTTCGGCGGTGAGAGTGGGGAAGCAGTCAATCTTCCTGTGTCCTATGGCTGTGCCCACGTGAACGCCCTCCCAGCGGCCGTGGGTGAGGACCTGGATATGGTACTCCCGCACCCGCTCGCCCTGGGTGAGGTCTTCCTGGAGGACCACCTGATTGAGGGGCGTCGGCGTCGGGAAGGACAGCTGCAGGGTCTCCGTGGAGGCGCGCTCGGCGGCAGGGGTGCCATCGGGGGCCGCGAGCACCGCGCCGACGGCCTCCGCCGTGGCCCGACCGGCGGCGGCAAAGCCGGAGGCGAGCGAAGGGTCGGAAGGCGTGTCTGCGCCCGTGGCGGTCGCCACTGCGAGGGGGGAATCAAGTCGCCGTCGGAGTTCGGCCCCCAGTTGCTGGAGCCTGTCCACGTCCGGCTCGGGCAGCAGGCCGCGGGTGTCGGGCCCGACGTTGAGGAGCAGGTTACAGCCGTGGCCGACGGAATGGTAGTAGAGGTGGACCAGGCGCTCCAGGGACTTGAGCGAGGGCAGGTCGTGGGTATTCCAGAACCAGTTGGCGCGGATCCGGGCGTCACACTCGGCGGGGAGCCAATGGGGGAAAGACTCCAGGTAGCGCCGGGTGAAGAATTGGTCGTGATTGAGGTAGTCCTGGGGGCGCTGGACGACGTTCCAGGTGGGGTCCGGAGCCAGGCCGTCTTCGTTGCCGATCCAGCGGTAGTCGGGTTCGCCCATGGAGAAGACGCAGGCATCCGGCTGCAGTTCGCGGATCTGGTCGATGATGCGGGGCCAGTCGTAGACCCGTCCCTCGGAACCGGCGCCGTCCAGCCAACAGCAGCAGAGGGGTCCGTAGCGGGTGAGCAGTTCGCGCCACTGGGCCAGGTAGAGTTCGTCATAGGCGGCCGGGTCCGGATAGCGGGGATCATGGCGGTCCCAGGGGGAGAGGTAGAGGCCGAGGGCCAGGCCCTCGGCGCGCGCCGCGTCGGCGACTTCCTCTACCAGGTCCCCTTTGCCGCTGCGGTAGGGGCTGGACCGGAGGCAGTGATCGGTGGTGTCGGTCGGCCAGTTGCAGAATCCGTCGTGGTGCTTGGCGGTGAAGACAAGGTAGCGCATGCCGGCTTCGCGAGCGGCAGCGGCCCACTGGCGGGGGCTAAACTCCGGGGGATTGACGACCGCCGGGTTCTCGGCGCCGGTGCCCCACTCCTGGTCCAGGAAAGTGTTGGGGCCGAAGTGGCAGAAGAGACCGAACTCCAGGTCGGCGAAGCGTAACTGGCGGGGCAAGGGTGTGGTCATGGACATGATTACCTTGGGAGGCTATCTGGTCACCGCCGGGCCGCCTCTACGCCGGGAAGTCCCCCGGTTCCCAGCGGGTGACGCGCATCTCATACTGGAACTCACCCGGAAGGGCGGTGTAGTAAGCAGTTACTAGGCGGCCGTCGGGGAGCTGTACTGCTGCGGGATAGCCGCTGTCCGGCTGCGGGGACTCGGCCAGGCGGGCGGGAGCGGTCCAGGTCGTCCCCTCGTCGGCGCTGAAGCGGATATCCACGCCCAGGTGGCCGGAGCAGCGGTTGCCGTAGGTGAGCAGAATCCGGTTGTCAGCGAGGCGCAGCAGATGGGCGGGGTGCATGCCGGGGAGCGTAAGGGGACCGGCGGAGGTCCAGCTGCGGGCGTCGTCGACAGAGGTCAGCAGCTCCAGAGAGCCGGAAGGTTCCACCCGGCAAGCCGCCAGCCAGCGGCCCGCGCTGAGATGCAGCAGGGCGGTTTCGGTGCCGCCGTCCGCTCGGAGCAGGACGGGGTCACCCCAGCTCAGGCCGCCGTCGGCGCTGCGCAGAATCCAGGTGGCATCGCCCGTATAGGTGCTCATCCGGAGCACGCCGTCGGCGCCGGGCAGGATATCGCCGAAGGGGATGTAGGGACAATCGAGGCCGGACTCGGGCAGGTCGGCGATCTTCTCCCAGGTGCGACCGCCGTCGCTGGAACGGCAGACCCAGGCGGGCAGGGGATGGCTATGCTCAAACCAGCGGGCCTCGCCGACGGGGCCGCGGTCGCTGTGACCGCTGCAGGCGACCAGCAGGGCGCCATCCGCCGACTGCCCGGCCGCCGCGTTCATGCGGTTGGTGCCGGGTTCGTGCGGAGCGGGTCGGCCGCGGAAGTGCCAAGTCCAGCCCTGGTCTTCGCTGGCCCAGCAGTCCAGGTCACCCTCCCAGCGTCCGTGGCAAGGCTGGTTGAAGATGAGGGCCAGCACGGTGCCGTCCGGGAGCAGTTGTAGATTGGGCCAGGCGCAGACGCCCTGGATGGCGGTGTGAGTGGTAGGCATGGAGTGATTCCTCTTTGCCGGAGGGACCGGGCGAGTTGCGGGTGCGCAGCGCCTGCAAGGAGCTCGGCCCCAGAGTGTTGCATACGTAAGGCTGTTCGGCTCCGCGACCCCTGCGTATGAGCAGATGGGGAAGCCGAGGGCCAGGGCCGGCTGGAAGCTCGGGGGCCGGACTCCTGCCCCGCGCGAACGACACGCGCGGGGCACTCGGGCGGCCCCTCCATCGGGAAGGGCTAACAGTTCTGCTCCAGCCAGTGGCAGAAGTGATCTATCTCCTGCGGGTTCTTGGCGCCTTGCAGGTTGTAGAAGACCAGGTTGGGCTGCAGTTGGCGGTGCAGCGTCTGGAGCGCCTCAGCCGGGCCATAGCAGTAGACCGACTTGCCTGCCGCCTGGACCCGCTGAAGCAGTTCAACCCAGGTGTACATGGGACGACCTTCGGCCTCCAGGCCCGCGCCGGGGACCCACTGGATGCCGTGCAGGTTGGGCAGACTGAGCAGCGAAGGCAAATGGGGGAGGGCGTCCGGGCCATCCAAGTGGTAGATTGCGTGGTCCAGGAAAGCCGTTTCCTCTTCCAGACAGGGCATGACCCAGCGGTCGAACAGTGCCGGCGACATTAGGGCAGCGAAGTCGCACTGCACGCAGGTGCCTTTGCCGGGGCCAACTGCACCGAGCCAGGAGGTGGTCCAGCCGACTTGGTCCATGCCGGCCGCCTGGTAGACCGCATCGTAGACGGGCACATAGAGCCGGCGGACCTGGGCCACAGCCTCGTCAATGACCTGGGGGCAGTCCAGCATGTCCAGACAAAGGCGCTCGTAGCCGCGCATGGCCCCCAGGGCGTCCATGTTGCTGTGTGTGTCAAGGGTGGCCACGAGGAACTTGCCGGCGGCGGCTTTACCAGCGTAGTTCATGTAGGCCAGGATGTGCTTCCAGTAGCGGTTCTCCGGGTCAAGGCGAAGGGGGAGGGCGGCGTTCCAGTCGTCCACGAAGGGCTCGACCCAGGAGGTGTCGCCGCTGTCGGGAGAGACGACGATATTGCCGCCGAGAAAGGCAGCGAACTGGTCCGGTCCCACCGAAGGGCCCAGGGTGGGAAAGGCCTCCGCGCCCCAGTACGTAGCTGCAGCCATCTGCTCGAACTGGGCTACTGCCCGGACGAAATCGCCGTCAAGACCTCCGAGCTGTCCCGGCCCTGGCGGTAGGGCCTGCCCTTCCCGGGGGCAGACGGCCAGCACCGGCGGACGGTCAAGTAGGTCGTTGTTCCAGAAGGCCTCCAGGCGGCGGAGGGCGTCGTCGGCGTTGGGTTTGTAGAGCAGGTCCATGGGAAACGGGATTCGCTGCGCCGCCGGAATCTCCTTCCTCGGGGCAGGTCAGAGGCGAAAGGCTGACGAAATGAGACACATCGCAGGGTTGCGCGGCGAAGGAGGGAATGGGTATGACGCTAACGGCGCGGATTCTCACGCCGATTCAGCTGCCGGAGAAGGTGCAGGTGGAGATCAGGGACACGGTACGGGGTACCACGCAGACACTGACCGTTGACTTTCACAGAGCCATGCAGGAACTGGGAGCGCTGGGGGCGGTCGACCTACAAGAGGTGGATCCGGCGGAGCTGATCAGCATGGCCTGCGCAGTCGCGAAGCACCGGGCGATCGATCAGTACTTGCTGTCTATTGGCGTGGACCCTCACGCGGAAGTCAAGCCGCTGGAGGAGCAGTAGGCGGGGCGGATGGCCCCGTGCGTTGGCACCGGTGTTTATCCTCGTTCGTCAGCTCTCCTGCTGTTGCGGCTCCTCAAGCAAGTGACACCCAGGGGCGCTGCTCTGGAGAAGTTCGCCGAGTGTAGCGCTCGCGTCGGCTGGTGCGCCTGGTGTTGATGGGACCTCAAGGGTGCAGGCGGGTCCTACTTGGCTTTGCGGCGCGCAGTCACCAGTTGCTCAAACACCTGCACTGTCTCTTCCGCCTGTCTGCGGAGGGTGAACATCTCCGAGACGCGCTGGCGGCCGGCTTCTCCCATGCGGCGGCGCAGGTCGGGGTCCGCGAGCAGCCGGTCGAGGGCAGCGGCCAGGGCGGGGGCGTCACCAGGGGGGGCCAGCAGGCCGTTGAAGCCGTCCAGGATGACCTCATTCATGCCGGGGGCGTCGCTGCAGGCTGCCGGAATGCCCAGGAAGCCCGCCTCAATCAGGCACAGCCCCAGACCCTCCTTCTGGATGGAGGGCAGCACGGTAACATCAAAGACCTGGGTGATGGCCAGGGCGTCGTGCCGATAGCCGAGGAAGTGGACGCGGTCGGCCAGGCCCAGATCGCGGGCGACCTGCTCCAGAGTTGGACGCAAGGTCCCACGGCCCAGGCAGAGGCAGTGCAGGTTTGGATAGCGCGACGTGAGCAAGGCCATGGCCTGGAGCAAGACCCGGTGGCCCTTCTTGGCGGCCAGATGGGCCACTACGCCGATGACGGGAGCCCCGGGGGGCAGGCCGAGGTCCGTCCGGACTTGCTCTGCGGGGGGCAGACCGACAAAGGTGGCCGGATCGAGGCCGTTGTAGACGACGGCTGTCCTGCGGGGAGGGATGCCGTGGGCCACCAGGTAGTCGCGCACGCCGCGGGAAGGGCCGATGAGCAAGTCGGCGCGGCGATACCACAGGGTGTGGGTCATGCCATGCACGTGCGCCGCGCAAGGGAGGCCCTCTTGATGGGCGGCCCAAGCGCCCCACCAGGCGGCGGTGGAGAGGTGCGCGTGCACCAAGTCGGGTCGAGACTCTTGGATGAGCTCGCGCAGGCGCTTTCCGACCTGGCGGTTAAGCTTGCCGGAGTAAGGGCCGGGCCGGCAGGGCACTCCACGTTTGGCGAGTTCCTGCTCGAGCAGGGGCAGGGGCTTGGTGGCGACGAGGACGTCATGGCCCTGCCGCCGCAACTCTTCCGAGAGGAAGACGACAACCCGCTCGGCGCCGGAGTAGTGGGAGGGGGTTATGACTTCGAGGATGCGCAAGTATGGTGTTCCTTGACTTCTCAGCGCGCCACTGACCACCGTCTGGCCTGGTGTGCCGGTACTGGTGCAGGGACCTGTTCTCCACAACCGTCGGTCTCTCCTTGCCGGTGGAGGAGGAGGGCAGACCAACGGCGGTGAAACAGCAGCCATGCTCTTCAGCGTTCGGTCGAAGGTCTATTACCTGACTCCCGCAGCTCTGCCCGACCGGGCCAGCCTGGTGGCGCTGGTGCGCAGAGTGATTGAGGCGGGGGTGGGAATGGTTCAGTACCGCGCCAAGCAGGCCACGGCGCGGCGAATGTATGAGGATGTGGAGGCGCTGCTGCGCCTGACGCGGCCGGCGGCGGTGCCCCTGATCGTCAATGACCGGATGGATGTCGCCCTGGCCGCGGGCGCGGACGGGGTCCACATCGGTGAGGAGGACCTGCCCACGAATGTGGTGCGGCGGATGATGGGGCCGGCCGCCATCGTGGGAGTCAGTGCCGATACCCCGGCGGCGGCGCGGCAGGCGGAGCGGCAGGGGGCCAGCTACGTGGCCTGCAGTGCTGTCTTCGCTTCTCCCACCAAGCAGGACAAGCCGGTCATCGGTCCGGAGGGCCTGCTGGCGGTGCAGCGGGCCACGAACCTGCCGGTATGTGCCATCGGAGGGATCACTCTTGAGCGTTTGCCCGAGTTACAGGAGGCGAACCCGGCGCTGGTCGCAGTGATCTCGGCGATCAACGACGCTGCCGATCCCGGACAAGCGGCGCGGGAACTGGTGGAGGCGGCCCGTACGCTGTTGCCTCACCGGGCGATCGGCCCCTAGGTGCGGACGGGAGGCTGGTTTCCACGGCCAGCGACCGGTCAACTACGCTCCGGGGCGGGGCTTTCGCAGCAGACACCGGTGCGACGCGTCTTGAGACCACTTCTAGTCCTCCCCTGCCAGGATCTCCTCTCCATGTTCCCGGAGCCAGGTCCGTGCTTGGTCCGAGGTCGCAAGCTCCCCTCGTAGTTGTCTCTCGCGCAGCGCCTGCTTGACCCGGCCTACCTGCGGGCCGGGAGACAGGCCCAGCAGGCCCATGATCTCATTCCCCGCAAGCAGAGAGGGCAGACGTTGCTCCCGTTGTCGGACGCGGATGACGTCAGCGACCTGGCGCAGCCTCTCCAGCAGGGAGGCATAGCGGGAGAAGTCTAGTCGGCCACACGGTGGAACGGAGGCGGCGAGGTCGGCGTAGATAACGGCCAACAGTTCCCCCCCCCGACTCTCAGGGGTGAAGAAATAACGCTCCAGAGTGGTGAGCCTGGTGCTGGCCAGGTTGAGTCCGCAGCATAGCATGTGATGGCCTACCAGGAAGGTGAGGCGATCGCGGGAGACGTGGAGGGCCTCCCCCCGGGGGAAGAGAGAGAGGCGCAGGCGGTCGGCGATCGCCCCGGCCAGGCGGGCACCGACTCGCTCATGATCGGGGAAACGGAGGCGGTCGTCCGGGGACAGGGGGTACTGAATTGTGGGAGGCTTGCCGATGTCGTGCAGCAATACCGCCAGTCGGGTGTGGATAGACTGGGGGCGGAAGGGCAGAGGGCTACCCCAACGCGCCTCGGCGTCAGGCTGCTCCAGGTCGCCTAGTCTCTCCAGCGCCAGCAGGGTATGCGCCAGCACTCCGCCCTCGGCGTGGAAGGCCTCGGGCTGGGGAGTGTCCCTCATGGCTGCGACTTCGGGCAGAAGCAAGTCGAGTAAGCCGACCTCGTCCCACAGGCGGAGCAAGCGGACCGGCTGAGCGGCAAAGCCACGGAGGAACTCTGCGCCGATCACTTCCGGCGCCACGCGGGTGTCACCTCGCGGGGTGAGGCGGATGATCTCCGGGGCCATCTGCGCCATGGCGTGGGCGGTGCCCGTCTCCAGCGCGAAGTCGAGTTCACAGGCCAGACGCAGCCCGCGCAGGATACGGGAGGGATCCTCGGAGAAGCGCTGTCGGGGGGCACCCACGGCCCTGATCAACCGGGTTTGCAGATCGGCCTGTCCGCCGCAAGGGTCCAGCAGCTCTCCCTGGAGGGAGAGGGCCAGGGCGTTGACGGTGAAGTCGCGGCGGGCCAGGTCCTCTTCCAGGGAGACTCCCAGTTCGGTCGCCAGGTCTTTGTAGGCCAGGCCGGTCCAGTGGTCGCGTCTCGGGAGGGCTACGTCGTAGGTCTGGGAAGCGCCTGTCGGGGTGAACTTGAACACGCCGAAGGCGCGGGACTCGATCTCCTCCACACGCCCATAGCGTGCCAGGGCGGCGGCCAGCGCCCGCGGCGGAAGTCCCACCACGACGAAGTCGAGGTCCTTGGTCTCGCGACCGAGCAGGGCGTCGCGGACGGCTCCGCCCACGAGGTAGGGCAGTCCGGGGGTAAGGCCGTGGAGGAAGGCGAGGTGGGGGTCATCGCGGAGGGATTGGAGCAGAGTAGTGAGAGACATGGATTTCGCGGGTGGGGGATGCACCTGTGCGCTAGAGTAGGCGCCTAACGAGGGCCACGGCATGTGCCGCAATTGCCTGGCCCTCCCCGAGAGGACCGAGTCCCTCCATGGTGGTGGCTTTGACGCTGACGCAGTCCGTGCCCATGCCAAGGGCTTCCGCCAGCCGGGCGCACATGGCTTCTATGTGTGGTCGCAAGCGGGGAACCTCGGCCTGGATGGTGACGTCGCAGTTGACCGGAGCAAAGCCCGCGGCTGCCAACATCTCCCCGACGTGGGCCAGCAGGAGGGTGCTGTCGGCGCCCGCGTATTGCGGGTCGGTGTCGGGGAAGTGGGCGCCGATGTCACCGAGGGCTGCGGCGCCCAGCAGGGCGTCCGCCAACGCGTGGCAGACAGCGTCACCGTCGGAATGGCCCAGTAGACCGCGCTCGTAGGGAATGTGGACGCCACCCAGGATCAGCGGGCGGCCCTCCACCAGACGGTGCAGGTCGTAGCCATGCCCGAGCCGGGGCTCACTGGAGCCGCGCAGCAGGCGCTCGGCCACGGTCAGATCCTCTGGGGTAGTCACTTTGATATTGTAGGCGCTGTCGGGACACAGACGGACCGGACACCCCAGCGCCTCCACCAGCATGGCATCGTCGGTAGCGGCCAAGTCGTGTTCCCGAGCCCGGCGGTGGGCCTCACAGATCAGTTCATAGCGGAAGGCCTGGGGTGTCTGGGCGCGCCACAAGCCGTGCCGGGAGGGAGTCTCCGTTACCCGGAGATCATCGCCGGCGCGCTTGAGGGTGTCCGTCAAGGGCGTGGCCGCCAGGGCTGCGCCTACCTCCGCGGCGGCGGAAAGAGTCTGCTGGATGGTCGCACGGCTAACCAGCGGGCGGGCAGCGTCATGGATGGCGACCAGATCTGGAGGGAGGCCGGCCAAGGCCTCGAGTCCTGCACGGACCGACTCGGTCCGCTCGAGGCCGCCGGCGATGATGAGAGGCGAGTGGGGCAGGCGCACGCCCTGACACAGTGTGGCGGTCTCCTGCTCCCAGCCCTGGGGGACAACCAAGACCAGCTGAGGGACAGGGACCAGCCGTGCGAAGGTCGCCAGCGAATGCAGGAGAAGAGGTCGGCCAGCCAGAGGCACGAAGCACTTGGGCCGCTCCGCCCCCATTCGTTCGCCGCGGCCGGCGGCCATGAGTAGGGCGGCGACTTGCATGAGATCGGGGCTCCGCGTCACCCTTGCCGGCTGCTGAGTGCCGCACCGGGGAGGCACCGGTGCGGCCGACGGTGTGACTGCGGCTAGTCCTCTCGGCCGTTGATGACGGCGAAGATCATCTTGCCGGCGCTGGTCTGCAGGACAGTCTCCACCTCAGCCAGGACAGTCTTGCCGATCAGGTCAGCGGCGCGCTTGACCACCACCATGGTGCCGTCCTCCAGGTAGCCGACAGCCTGGTCGGCCTCTTTGCCCTCCTTGATGAGTGCTACGCTGAAGGCTTCCCCGGGGAGGTAGACCGGTTTGAGCGTGGTGGCCAGTTCGTTCATGTTCAGCACGGGAACGCCGTGTAGTTTGGCGATCTCGGCGACACCGAAGTCGTTGGTCAAGACCTTGGCACCTCGGGCTTTGGCCAGGCGCACCAGGCGGACATCTACTTCGTCGAAGGGGGCCTCTTCCTCAGTGTAATCGTCCACGATGCGGACTTCTACCCCTTCCATACCTTTGAGGCGGTTGAGCATATCCAGGCCGCGGCGACCGCGGGCGCGCTTGAGGTTGTCCTCGGAGTCGGCGATGTGGTGGAGCTCGCCCAAGACAAAGTCCGGGACACAGATGGGCCCTTCAATGAAGCCGGTGGCCACCACATTGCAGATGCGTCCGTCGATGATAATGTTGGTGTCGACCATTTTGGGGATACCGCCGCGAGCGCTGGCAGCGGTGCTACCGCTTTGGGCTCGGGCCAGGGAGGGGAAGACGTAGGCCATCTGCTCCTTGGCGCTCATGGCGAAGCCGACTCCCAGGACTACTCCGGCGACACTGGCGAAGATGGCAATGGGCAGTCCGTAGCCGGGAATAGAGGTGAAGGGGAAGGTGACGAGGATCGCCACCACCAAGCCCAGGACCGTGCCGATGAGGGCGGCGACCTTATCCAGTAGGGGCACGCTCTCGAAGTAGGAGATCCAGGTGACAATTTTGCGGAAGAAGATCAGGGCGAAGAGGAAGCCAAGCAGGCCTCCGACTACGGCCACCCCGGCTTTGAAAAAGTACAGGTGCAGATCGGAGGGTTCAGCGCCGTCGGTGACCGCGACGAAGAGACGGGATTCGAGCGCCTTGCTGACCAGGTTCCCCAGGATGACGCCGACCAGGACGACGGCGGTGACGAAGAGCGACCAGAGGCTGCGGAGCAGGACCATTGAGGATGACTCCTTTTGCGCCGAAGCGCAGGGATGTGGAGAAGATGGGCGGGACGGGATTGAAGATAGCTAGATAGTACCACCAGACAGGAGAAAAAGCAAGCGAACAGGGGGAGAGGTCGGGTCGCGGGCTGAGGAGCGCACTGTGTCTGTCGCTGTACCCCCGCGCTGCTTACGAGTGTTTGGGGGTATGCGGAAGACCGGGGTGCTGTAGTAGGGGAGAGTTAGAAGATGACCCCCTTGAAGTTATGCAGCATCATAATGATACCAGGGCCTAGCATCACCACGAATAGGCAGGGGAAGATGAAGAAGATCATCGGGAAGAGCATTTTGACGGGGATCTTGGCCGCCAGTTCGCGGGCGCAGAGACTGCGGCGCGTACGCATGGCCTCCGCATGGGTCTGCAGGATATGGGAGATACTGGCCCCCAGTCTCTCTCCCTGGCAGACTGCGGAGACGAAGGTGGAGAGCTCCGTGACGCCGCTGCGGGCGGCCATATCGTGCCAGGCCGCTTCGCGGCTGCGACCGGCGCGGATCTCAGCCTGGGCGCGGTGTAGTTCAGCGGCCAAAGGGTTAGTGTTCCGGGACACCAGTTCCTGGATGGCGGCGTCCATACTCAGCCCGGCCTGGACGCTCACGACCAGGAGGTCAATGGCGTCCGGGAGGGCAGTCTGGATGGCTCGGCGTCGCTGAGCAGCCAGGCGGTCAAGCAGCCAGTTGGGGAGCAGGGCAGCCGCCAAAGTAGCGCCCACCAGCAAGGCAGCAGCTAGGCGAGGGGGCAGGGGATGGGCATGGGCCAGCAGCAGCATGGTGGTGGCTGCACTCAGGGCCAGGAGCCCCTGGAGGGCCAGGTAACTGCGGGCGGTACAGCCACAGGGGCGACCAGCCTGCTCCAGACGTGCTTCAGTGCGCCGAAGCATGTTGGCGGGGAGCAAACGGCCGATCAGCTCGGTCAAGGCCGCCCACTCTGGGGCGAAGACGCGCTGCCAGAGGGAGCGGGCCATCTCCTGGGGGAGCACCGCGGCCGGGCCGCTTGTCTCTCTGTAGGGGAGTACGGCCCCGAGCGTCGCGAGGCGTGAGCTGTATGCCATCAGTGCTGAGGCGGCGCCAAAGACAAGGGCTAGGAAGATAAGGGTGGCAATGGCGAAGAGCATAGCTGTGCGAGGCACACGGCACTCGGCAAGCCGTGAGACGCGATTTCTGACTTATTAGATGGTCACATCCAACATCTTCTTAATGATGAGGATACCCAGGCCAAGCATGCCCGCGGCCCCGGTCAGCATCACGCGGCCCAAGGGATCGGTCCAAAGCGGGGTTAGGTAGCCGGGACTGAGCAGCTGGATAATTGCGCCCAACCCCACCGGCAGGCCGATGAGTACAGCGGTAGACATGCGCCCTTCGGCGGTCAGGGCTGCGATCTCGGAACTGAGTGCAAAGCGGTCGCGGATGAGGGCGGCAGTTCTGTCGAGGATTTCGGCGAGGTTGCCGCCGACCCGGGACTGGATCTGTATGGCGGTAACGACCAGCTTTACGTCGGCGCTCTGGGTGCGCTGAACGAGGTTGGTCAGCGCTTGCTCGAGCGAGTAGCCGACGTTGGTCTCGTCCAAGACGCGGCGCACCTCGTCGGCGAGAGGCGGTGACATTTCCTCCGCCAGGACCTGGAAGGCACGAAGCAGGGAGTAGCCGGAACGTAAGGAGGAGGCGAGCATAGTCAGTGCGGAGGGGAGCTGCTGGGTCAGGCGCTTGAGGCGCTGGGCGCGTCGGGCGCTAACGGCCAGCCAGGGCGCCGCCAGTCCGGCCCCGGTCAGGAGCAACCCCAACAGGTCGCTGTGTAACCCGATCCGGCCCAAGCTCCAGCCCAGTGCGCCGATTCCGGCGGAGAGGGCAAATAGCTCAGAGGGCCAGAGCATGACCCCGGCCTGCACCAATTCCCAGCGGAGGCGGGACTGCAGGCCAGTCAGGTGCAAGAGGCGGGCCAAAGCGGGGGCAGGGTCACGGGGCGCGGGGGTAGAGCGCGCCGAGCTGGCTGGGTTCCCCGCACTCGGCGTGCCCGGAGCGGGCAGGGCCGACCGCGAGGCCAGGAGGACGCCACCTGCGGCCAGGACCAGGAGAAGGGCTGTCGCCAGGACAGGACTCATGGGATGGAGCCTCCGTAGCCGGGGCCGGAAGTGGACCACATCTCGCGCAATCCGGGGGGCAGCTCAATGCCCTGGGCCAGCAGCTTCTCCAGGAACTGCGGGCGCAAGCCGGTGCAAAGATGCTGGCCCAGCACATGCCCTTCGGCGTCCACTCCCCTGGCCTGGAAGCGGTACAGGTCCTGGAGGGTGATGGTATCGCCCTCCATACGTTGTACCTCGGTGATGTCGGTGATGCGGCGTGTGCCGTCCCGCAGGCGGGCCTGGTGGACAATGAGGTCTACAGCCGAGGCAACCTGCTCTCGGATGGCACGGGAGGGGAGTTCGGTACCGCCCATCAGGACCATCGTTTCGAGACGGCTGAGACTGTCGCGGGGCGAGTTGGAGTGGAGCGTAGACAGAGAGCCGTCGTGGCCGGTGTTCATGGCCTGCAGCATGTCCAGGGCCTCGGCGCCGCGCACTTCGCCGACCACGATGCGGTCGGGACGCATGCGGAGAGCGTTGCGGACCAGTTGGCGGATGGGAATCTCGCCGCGGCCTTCCAGGTTGGGCGGGCGCGCCTCCAGGGGGACTACGTTGTCTTGGCGCATCTGCAGCTCAGCGGCGTCCTCGATAGTGACGATGCGCTCGTCGGGGGGGATAAAGGAGGAGAGGACGTTGAGCGTGGTCGTCTTGCCGCTGCCGGTGCCTCCGGAGACGATGATGTTCAGGCGGCCGCGTACGCAGGCTTGGAGGAAGAGCATCATCTCCTCGGTCCAGGTGCCCCGACTGACCAGGTCCTCAGGAGTGAGAGGGACCTTAGAGAACTTGCGGATGGTCAGGGCTGGGCCGCACAGGGAGATGGGGGGAATGACAGCGTTCACCCGCGACCCGTCCGGGAGGCGGGCATCCACCATGGGCATGGCCTCATCCAGGCGTCGGCCGAGGGGGGAGATGATTTTGTCGATGATGCGTAGCAGGTGGGCGTTGTCGGCAAAAGAGACGTCGGTGGGCTCCAGCCGTCCACCACGTTCCACGAAGACGCGCGACGCTCCGTTGGCCATGATTTCCGTGACGTCGGCGTCTTCGAGCAGAGCCTGGAGGGGACCGTAGCCGCGCAGTTCGGCGAAGACCTCGGCCTGCACCCGCTCCAGCAGGGCTCCAGTAAGCACGAGTCCACGGTCTTGGGCGATCTCGCGGGTTAGAGAGCGGATGCGCTCGTAAAGCTCGAACTCCGACAGCTCCTGCAATTGGCGTAAGTCTCCACCCTGTAGCAAGGCGCTATGCACTTCTCCGCGCAAGAGTCGGAGGAGGTCTGAGGGACTGGAGAAGGAGGGCGGGGCATCACAGTCGCTCCAGGCGAGATTTTCCGCGGCTGTCATGGGATACCACCTGAGTCTATGTCGGCGTGGCAGCAGTGGAACTGAAGGGTGGACTGGGCGGTTAGGCAGCCCTCGTCAGGTGGGAAGGCTGGGGGTATGCTTCTGTCGCCAGCGCCTCGGCCAACGCGCGCACGGCGGCGGGACCGGGACTACGAAGCGCAGCGGGGGTGTCGCCTGTCTGCAAGAGTTTCGGCAGGTTAGGGTCCTGTGGAATAGCGGCGGTCACCGGCAGGTTAGTCAGGCTGCTCAGATCATCAGGGCGGAAGGGATCACGTCGCTCTTGTCGAGAGAGTACGAGGCGGAAACGGTCCTCGGGGAAGCCCTGGGCGCGCAGGAGGTCCACCAGGGTGGCGGTGGCGCGGATGGCCCCCGCTTCGGCGAGGCTGCTCGCTAGCAGGATGGCATGGGCGTGACGAGCCATATACATTTCGGGCGGAGAGAGGGTCGTAGGCAGGTCAACAAGCAGGTACCGGAAGCGGCGACGGAGTACACCGAGGAGTTGAGCGGCGAAGCCAACGCTCAGCGGCTGCAGCCAGATGTGCTGGGGGTGCAGCATTCCGGGCAGGACCCACAAGCCGGAATCGTGGCGCGTCAGGCAGGTGGAGACCGCCTCCAGGTCCATGGTCTCGCCGTGAGGAATTAAGTCAACCAGACAGTAGCGAGGGCGCAGGCTCAGCGTGGTCGCCAAGTCACTCAGCTGGGGGCGCCAGTCGAGCAAGACGACTTCCCCAGTCTGAGCGCGGGCCAGATGGAGGGCGAGAGCGGCCAGTAGTGTAGTCACGCCCTGACCCTCGCGGGCGGCCAAAGCGACGAAGGTGCGCGGCATCTGGGCGGGATCGGTCAGGCGGAGGAGTTCCGGGGCGTCGGCTTGCCGGCAGGCGTGAACTACCTGCTGCAGCATCGTCACTGCAGCCCCGATCTCCTCATCGGCGGCCAGTAACCCCTGGGCGCCGCTGCGCATGGCGAACCGCAGGTTGGGAGGATCAGCACGCTCGGCGAGCAGGATGCGGGCCACCTGGGGGGCGGTGCGGCTCACCAGGCTGCAGACCTCGGCGCCTGAGAGGCCGGCGAGGCGCTCTTCTACGAGCAGTGCGTCGGGGCGCAGAGTCAAGGCCATCTGAACGGCTTCCACCCCATCGTAGGCCTGTCCAATGACCTGCACGCGGTTGTGGCGCGAGAGGCTACGGAAGAGACGGGCGGCGGCCTCGGATCCAGGTTCAGAGATAAGGAGGCGGATCACGACTGCTTCTGATCTCCCAGAAGGACCGCACAGAGCGGCAGGCTCTGCGCGGAGGGTTGGTCAGAACCTCAGCATCACCGAGGCGGTACGCAGAGTGAGAGTGCCGTCAGGAAGAGCGCTGCCGAGCAGCGGTCCGGAGATCAAGGGGTGTGGGTAGGTCAGAGTCACCCGCACCTGGGCTCCAGTGGGGGCGTCGTTGATCGGCAGGCCCCCGGCGGTGGTATCTCCGAGGGCGGTCCAGGCACTCCAGACTCCGTCGGACAGGTTGCGGCGCTCGAGCGTCACTTCCGGGGCACGGTGGGTCATAGCCGGGGGCAGCGAGGCCGTGACCACGGCCCGGATTTCGCTGGTAGCCCGACCCACCGCGGCGGCGCGGGTGGCTTCGCGACAGGCGTGGGCCAGGGCCAAGGAGTCCGCGACCATCATTCCCGTCTCGGCGATGGCCAGCAGGAACAGCAGCAGGAGAGGCAAAGCCAGGGCCAGCTCTACACTGACTACGGCGTGACGATGTGAGAATCTGGTTGTGGACGAAGCAGGTTGCATAGGTCCAGCCAGAGGCCCCTTTCTTCGCGGTAAGGCTAGGAGCCGTGCCAGCTCAGCATCTGTCGTCTGCACCCCTCAGCGCTGTGCCGTCGGCACGACGGCGGGGTGCGGTCACAGCTGCCACCCCAAAGCGGCCAGTGCTCCGCCGGCGAGGGCCCCTGGGCAAGAGATCCTCGGAGACTGCTGTGGTTCCGCAGGCTGGGCGCTTCGCCCCACAAGACGGGCACAGCACGATCAGCGCGGCGGCGCAGGCTGACCGGGCGTCGGGCCTGACCGAGAGCCACCCGCAGGCGAGAGCGCGGACAGTGTAGATTGCCCACAGGTTGACAAGGTCTGGCGGGTCGGAGGTCATGTCCGATTTGCCGGGATAGGGTATGGATGTCGCAGTTCCCGTGGTCGTTTGCTGGCCTACGGCAGTCGCCTGGCCGAAGAAGGGAAGAAGGCCGGGCCGGATCGGCGGGCCGGGAGCGGGGGGGACCCCCGACAGCCGATCCGGCCGGTAAGGTGGCGAGGGCTACACGCCCCGGCTGGGCAGACTACCCGGCCACAGTGTTAGCAACGCTGTTGACCTTATCCTTGACCCCCGTCCCCAGAGTCTGCCAGGCCGTGACCGCCACCACGACGATCAGCACCAGCAGGAGGGCGTACTCCACAGTGGTGAGCCCCTCCTCGTCCCGCCAGAAGCGCTTGAGAGAGTGAATCATCGGTCTACCTCCTTCCGCAGGGAGTGCAGTGCAAGCGTAGCGCTGTTGCCGTACTCTTCGGCAGCTGGCGGAGTAGACTTGAGCGGCAGCGGGAAGGGGAGTTGCGGGACAGTGCGTGGGGGACGGGCGCGGTCTGCGGCGAACGCGGCGGCCGGCGTTGACGGGGGGGTACTAGGCTTGATATACTCAGCACACTACGTATAAGGGTTTGGAGGAAAGGTCATGTCCGAGTTGGTGTTGCCCCGGCTGTCCGCACACGATGCAGAGCCGTTGTATGCGCAGATCATGCACATCCTGGAGCAGGAGATTCGCCTGGGGCGGCTGCAGGCCGGGGACCGACTGCCGACTCAACAGAAGTTAGCGCAGCATTTTTCGGTGAGTCTGGCGCCTGTCAAGCAGGCGTTGCGGGAGTTGGAGGAGAGGGGGATAGTCTCCACCCGCCAGGGGCGCGGCACCTTCGTTATGGACGCGACTCCGCTGTCGGAGGAGCTGATTGACGCCAATCGGATTCCCTGCTTCAGCACGGAGATGCGGAATGCGGGGCACAAACCCTCTTCAATAGTGCTGCTGATTGAGGAGATTGAGGCACGGGCAGTGCCGCGGGCAGCGCAGGAGTTGGAGGTGGCGCCGGACACGCGGCTCGTGCACGTTGAGCGAGTGCGCCTGGCCGACAACAAGCCGCTGTCGCTGCAGAACACCTACCTGCCTTCCAGCAAAGTCGGAGGCTTACTCAGCCGTGGGCTGGGACCGGAGGACGCGCTGCAGGGGATCCTGGAGGAGGAGTTCGGCGTAGTGATGGTGGCGGGGAAGCAGACGATCTCGGCGACCTCGGCTAACCAGCACGATGCGCGGCAATTGGGAGTGCGGGTGGGCTCGCCCCTGCTGCTGGTGGAGCGCACCTGTTACCTGGGGACACGGGAGCCGATGGAGTATGTGGTGGACCGGCGGCTGCCGGAGTTCGCGTATGTGGTGACGTTGCGGAGGAACGAGAAGCAGCGAAACGGGAGCTGAGCCTCCCCCCCTCCCCCTCTTATCCCAGCGCCCTCGCTGCGCTCGGGCCTGGGGAGAAAGGTAGCGGAAGAGAGGCGTGAACAGGGTTGACAGGCGGGGGCGGCGTTGGGTAGGATAGGGTAGTGGTGGGCGGGTAGCTCAGCTGGGAGAGCGCCTCCCTCGCACGGAGGAGGTCGAGAGTTCGAATCTCTTCCCGTCCACCAAGAAGAGAGGGACAGGCACAGTCTTCGCAGACGGAGATGGTGCCTGTCCCTCTTTGCTTGGGCGGTTCTACTTGGGTTGGATGATGAAGGTGTGGTAGCCGGCGGGGACGGTGAAGCTGAGCGTCTTTGCGGCCTGCTGTGCGGCGACGGGCTTGCCGTCAATCGCTACTACCGCCGGGCCGTAGGTCTCCGGGATACTGACGGTCACGGCCCGAGCGGGGCCCTCGGTCTCGCCGCGGGCGGTGCGGCCCGTCACTTCCAGGGAGGCGGGAGCGTTGCCTCCCACGGCCCAACCGTCGGCGCCGGCCAGCGCGGGGTTACCCTTGAGTGCCGCCATCCGCAGGCGTCCATCGGCGTACCGGCGAGCATAGGCGACCTCGCCCAGGAGCGACAGATCGCCGTCAGCGGCCCGGGCCTCTTTCCCCGGCGAGAGCAGTAGCAGGTCAGTGCCCTCCATGTGCTCAACTCGCAAGCCGGCCTGGGCCAGGGGCATCCACTCGCGACCGCCGCCTTCCACCGAGCGGGCGACTTCGCCAGTTACGAGGGAAACCTGGGCTGGGCCCTGCCCGGCGGCGCGGGGATAGAGCAGCGCCAGGAAGTCGTGAGTAGAGCCGGTCTTCTCCACCCGCATCCCGAACATCTCCTCCCCAAAATCCCCCCAGTAAGACATGCGCCCTTTCCAGGACCACTGGTCCTGCTCGATCGGCGCGCCCTCCGGCGAGAGCAGGTGCACGTCCAGGTCCACGCCCATCTGACCGGGGAAGTGCACGGTGCTGCCCTGCAATTCGGGCTGCTTGGAGAGGCACCACAGGTTCCAGTAGAACTGCTGGTTGGGCTGGCCGTCCACAGTGGAATCGCGGACCAGGACGTAGTTGGCGCCCAGCGGGTCCTCCGACTTGATCAGGAGCACGTGCCGGTGGTCTTGCTGGTTGCCACCGCCAGTGCTCTGGCCGTAGGAATAGTCGGCGGCGCGCGGCAGGAAGATCGTCTCGATCAGCTCCCCCGTTCCTCCCCACTCCTTGCCCCCCGGTTTGCCGAAGCTGACGCGATTGTGGTACCAGGACTCCGGGCGGTGCACGGATTGGTACTGGTTGCCGAAGTCCCAGGCCAGCGGCGCACCCTTGGCGGCGAGCATAATCTCGCCGAGGTCGTAGTGGTAATGGTGCATGTGCGGGCCGGTGCGATGGCACAAATAGGTGGCCCGTGGGTCGGTCCAGGAGGTGCGCATAACACTGCCGAAGCCGGGGAAGGCGCCGGCCAGCTGCGTAGGAGGCGTGGCAGGCACTTCGTAGTCAGTGAGAGCAAAAATCACTCCGTCGCCTCGTCCTGAGCGGATGAAGACGCCGCCCTGCGCCTGCCAGTAGAACTGCTGGCGGGCGCTGTAGGCGGGATCGGACTTGGCGGTGGCGGCCGCCATCCAGCCGTTGAAGCAGGCGACCTGTCCGGCGGGCGTGTCGCCGATGGTGGGGAGGGTGGACCAGGGCGGCTCGTCCGGCTGGCGCCAGGTGGGATAGCGGGGGTCCGGCGGAGTCAGGATCTGGCCGTAGTACTCCATTGTCGCCTTGAAGTTGGGGTCGGCGAAGTAATCGCGGTGCTTGACTTGTTTCAGCGCCTGGGCCAGCAGGAACATACCGTCGAGCGAGGCGGCCTGGTAGCCGGGGCACTCGATCCAGGCCCCGCCCGGGGAGATCCAGTCGCTCAGTTCCGCCTTGAGCTCGTTCTCGGCGTCGGCCAGCCAGCGGTCGGCTTCGGGGTGACCAGCTAGGAAAAGGCCCTGGAGTCCCAGGGGGAGCTTGATGGAGCTGGTCATGTTGGGGTTGCCGCTGCACAGGCCCAGGTCGGTGTTCCAGTAGTCCGGGTGGGCCAGGACATGAGCGAAGAAGACATTGGCCGCGCGGAACTGGAGGTCGTCCTCGGGCGATAGGAGGCCGGTTGAGGCCGCCAGGTCATACTGGAGAGCTAGACGGCAGATGTGCTCGCTGAACCAGGGGCCGTAGCCGCCGATGGCCGCGCGAGTCGGGTTCTCCATCCAGGTGTTGAGTAGCCACTGGCGCAAGCCACGGGTCACAGCGACGAGGTACTGCGCGTACTTGGGATCGTCCGAACCGAGGTAGGCGAAGAACCAGTTCTCGTAGTTGTGCCAGTAATGGCGGGTGAAGAACTCCTCCCAGCCCTTGTCGCGAAGAGTATCGCCGACTCTCTCGCGGTCCAGGGCGAGGATGGCTTTGTCTACGGCGGCCTTGGCCAGGGGGACTTCCTGGGCTTGGCGGCGCACGCGAGCCAGGTCTTGGTTGGTGAAGAGAAGGAAGGGATGCTTCAGGGTGTTCTTGGCGGGAGTGTAGTCAAAGCCGTAGCGCATGACCTCGTCCAGCGGGAACTCGCCGTACTTGACCAGGCGCAGGCGCAGCGGCGCAGGAGCGTCCTTGACGGGGTGCGCTTCGGCGGGGCTCCCGAGGACGAGGGCCCACTGGCGGCGCAGGGGCGCCAGCGTCTCCTGCCCATCGGCGGACTTGCGGGTGAGAGCGACAAAGCGGAAGGTGAGGTCAAGGCCGCCGCCGGCGCGAGCGGTGACCGGGATCTGCGTGCGCTCGTTGCCGTCCCACTGCACCGGCGACCATTGAGAGGGACGCAGGGTTATGATGCCGACGAAGGGTTCGGCGCCCTCGCGATAGAAGCCTGCCCAGGAGGCCAAATTGGGCGCCCACCAGAAGCTCCAGGGGCGGAGGTTGAAGAGAACCTGGTCTTTGTCGGTGGGGATCGGCCCAGGGGAATAGTATCCTGCTTTGTCGCGGTCGGCGAAATAGTGGTTGTACCAGATAACGCGGTCGGCGCTCAGGCCGGGAGTGAGAGAGAAGCGCCAGCCGGCCTGGGGCGCCTCAATGGGCGCTTCTTCCGAAATCAGGGCGGTGTCCTGGGCAACGGCCAGGCTGACGGTGGCCTGGTAGGTGCGGCCGTCGGCCAAAGTAAGAGCCTGACGGACGGTAGCCCGAACCGGCCCGCGCTCGACGACAGTGGTAGTCGCTTGCTGGACGCGGAGATTCACCCCTTCGTCGAACCACTGACCCTCGCCCAGCCAGTCCCCGCCGGGGGAAGAGAGGCCCCGAAGGGGAGCAGGCAGGTCCGTGAGCTTGACGTCTTTGGCCTCCCAATGGGGCAACGCGATGGCGACCCGGTCATTGCTGAGGACCACCAGGCCGTTCCTCTCCGTCACCTGTACGCCGCCGGCGGGTGGCTTGCCCGGGAGCAAGTCGAGAGAGATCTCGCCGCCCGACGAGAGGGAGAGCACGGTCCAGACCTTGCCGCTGACCGTCCCCTGCTGGCGTTTGAGGTCGGTGAACTGGCAGAGAACAGGCTTGCCCTGCGCGTCGGCGAGGGTCAGGTCGGCGGCGGAGGTATTGGCGCTGAAGTCGAAATGGACCAGCTCATCGCGCCATTCGTGGCCGAGGTAGTCTCTGACCATGAAGGTTTGGAGAGGGGCGGCCTCGCAGGCGGTCGCCAGAGCGAGGCACAGCGGGATCACTAGAGTGAGAGGGCGCATGTTGTCTCCTGGAAAGAAATGTCGGGCAGCGACGCCTCGGCACCTGTCCCTGCGCTTACATCGCGAAGATGCGGTCCAGCGCCAGGGAGTTGACCTGAAGGATATGCTCGGGCGCGTAGGGATTGGGCGGCATGACCTCGGCGGTAACCCAGCCATCGTAGCCGATCTCGCGTAGGGCGGCCATCACCGCCGGCCAGTTGACGTCGCCGTCCAGCAGGTCGCAGAACCCGGCCAGGGTGTCCACACTGCGCTTGAAGTCCTTAACGTGCACGCGGCTGATGCGGTTGCCCAGGATGCGGATCCATTGTTCGGGGAAGCCGGTGCGCAGGACGTTGCCGCAGTCGAAGTAGACGCTGACCCACTTGCTTTTGAAGCTGTCCACGAAATCAGCCCACTCGGTAGGGCTCAGCAGGAAACCGTTCCAGACCGGCTCCAGGCCCAGCTTGACACCGCACTTCTTCGCCGTCGGGATCAAGGCAGCGATCGCTTCCCGACAGCGCGCCAGACAGACGTCATAGGGTACGGGCGCTATCGGAGGGCCGAAGGGAGCAGCGACTACGCCGGGGATAATCAGGGCGGTATCTACCCCGAGCGCCGAGCCGGCTTGGAGCGTGGCCTCGGTGATCCGGCGGGCCTTGGCGCGGACCTTGGGGTCATCGGCGGTGAGAGGGTAAGACCAGAGCAGGCCACTGGCTACCGCGGCGATGCCGAGGCCGGTCCGGTCGGCGGCCTGGCGGATGCGCTTGGCCTGAGTGGCGACGCGCCCGAGGGTGAGCATGCCCATGGCGGCGCGTGCGCCGTCGGGATCCTCCTCTAGGGCGACCTCAATGCCGTCGAAACCTGCATCTTTGGCCCAGGCCAGGCACTCCTCGATGGTCAGACCGGTGGGGAACGACCACTGACTGATGGCTTTCTTCATAGGTGGCACTCCTCCTGTCCGCGTGGGGCGGGTTGTGCAGCCCGCCGGGCTTACCGGCAACCTCAAGCGGGCCGGATAGAGTCTGGCAGCTCACCGTGCGACCGCGGGCCGACCGATATCCGGCTCCTCCCCGGTGTCGTTGGGGCGGCGGCTACAGTGCTATGGCCTTGCCGCTCATCGCCGACTCGCGCTCCGCCAGGCAGATGCGCACCGATTCCAGGGCGGCTTCGGGAGTCACACGGGTCGGCGCTTCCTTCCTCTCGATGCAATTGAAGAAGTACTCCATTTCCCGGGCATAGCCCGCGCCCGGCTCGAGCTCGGGAACGACCTTCTCGCCGTCCGTCCTGTAGAGCAGGAGGGCCGGATCGTGCGCAGTGCTGAAGTCGAGTACGCCCTGTTCCCCGACCACCTGGTAGGCCATCTGGAAGGGGAAGCCTGGGGGCATGGCCCAACCGCCCTCGGCGACGCAGGCGAAGTCGGGGTAGAGGTACTGGGTGGAAACGTGATCCACCTTAGGCCCGACGGTAAAGCGGTTACCGGCGACGGTGGACACGGCCGGCGGCGTGCCCCACAGCGAGGCGATAAAGTCCACGTCGTGTATGTGCAGGTCGAGCAAAGCGCCGCCGCTGAGGTCGGGGTTGAGGATCCAGTTGCTCTCCGACCAGACGGGAGTGGCCGACAGGCGGGTGAACTTGGCCGAGACGATCCGGCCCAGGGCTCCGTCGGCTACCATCCGGGCCAGCACCTCGTAGGCGGGCCAGAAGCGGATGCACTGGGCGACGAAGAGGAACTTACCGGCGGCCTGAGCGGCGGCGATCATCCGCTCCCCTTGCTCGACGTTCAAAGCCATGGGCTTTTCGCAGATGACGTGCTTGCCCGCTTCCAGGCAGCGGACGGCCTGGTCCGCATGCAGGTAGGTGGGCGTGCACAGGTCCACGCAGTCCACTTCCACCGAGGCCAGCAGGTCATCAAGGGAGGTGAAGCGCTGGAGGGCGGACATGTCAAGCGGGGTCGCATCGCCCCCGATGTTGCCGGCCAGGCTGACGGTCTGCTCGGCCACGCGCGGCGGCAGTTTGTCGCAGACAGCCACGAACTCTATGCGGTTCGAGGCCTGGTGCAGGCGGAAATGGGTCTGTCCCATGAAGCCGAGGCCGACGAGAGCAAGACGGGTCATGACGGGAACCTCCCGGTAGTGGCAAGTGGCGCGGGGCAAGTAAGCTGCCGCACCTGCCCCGGCCGCCATGAGTACTTCCTCTCGTCAAGGCAATTTCCCTCCACGAGAGGAGACCAGCGCCTTCGCGGCGAAGTGGGAGGCCAGGCCCGACACTCACCATTCGGCAGTTGCCACCATGCGAACCATCGGCATAATCCCAGCCCGGTATGCTTCCACCCGTCTGCCCGGCAAGGCGCTGGCGCTGATCGCCGGGGAACCGATGGTGTGGCATGTGTATTGCCGGGCTGGGGAGGCGCAGAGCCTGGAGCGAGTGATTGTGGCTACGGATGACGAGCGCATCCGACAGGCGGTCCTGGATAGAGGCGGGGAAGCGGTCCTGACCCGGGGCGACCATGTCTCGGGCACGGATCGACTGGCGGAGGTGGCGGTGGGGCTGGACTGCGACCTGGTGGTCAATATCCAGGGCGACGAGCCGCTGATGGAGCCGGCGGTGATAGACACAGCGGTGGCTCCGTTTCTGACCGAGCCGGACCTGCGCATGAGCACGGCGGCGACGCCTATTCGCAGTGCACAGGAGTACCGCGACCCGGCGGCGGTGAAGGTGGTGTTGGACGAACGCGGTGACGCGCTCTATTTCTCCCGCGCTCCGCTGCCGTACTTCCGGCTTGACAGTGCTGGGGAGGGGTCTGATAATGCTTTCCGCGATCCGGCGACCGGTCTGACCGCGCTCAAGCACCTGGGACTGTACGTGTACCGACGCGAGACGCTGCTGTGGTTGAGCGGGCTGCCACCGACGGCGCTGGAGCGGGCGGAGAAGCTGGAGCAACTGCGGGCGCTGGGAAACGGCTGCCCGATTCGGGTCGTGGTGGTAGACTACTCGCCGGTGGGGGTAGACACGCCGGAGGATCTGAACCGGGTCAGGGAATTGATGAACGACAAGCGATGAGTGGGGCTAGAGAAGTGAGAACTGTTGAGGCGGCGGAAGGGCTGTTTGCCATCGGCGACGGGCGACTGGCGCTGATCGCCGGGCCATGCGTGGTGGAGGAGGCGGCATTCACGCGCAGCCTGGCGGAGCGTCTGGCGGAGATAGCTGCGGACCTGGAGATGTCTTTCTGCTTCAAGGCTTCCTACGACAAGGCCAACCGCAGTTCGCTGAGCGGAGCCCGAGGACCGGGCTGGCAAACAGGGTTGGAGATTCTGGCGACGGTGGCTGAGGCCACCGGACTACCGGTGCTGACAGATGTGCATGAGACGGGGCAAGTGGAGTCCGTGGCCACAGTGGCAGACGTTCTGCAGATTCCGGCTTTCCTCTGTCGGCAGACGGACCTGCTGGTGGCCGCCGGTGAGACCGGCAAACCGGTGAACATCAAGAAGGGGCAGTTCGCTGCGCCCGGGGACATGAGCCACGCGGCGGCGAAGGTGGCCTCGAGTGGGAACCATCAGGTGATGTTCACCGAACGGGGAACGACCTTCGGGTATCACAACCTGGTGGTGGACATGCGGTCGCTGCCGATCATGCGAGCGCTGGGCTACCCGGTGGTCTTCGATGCGACGCACAGCGTACAACTGCCGGCGGGACAGGGCGCCTGCTCGGGCGGGCAGCGGGAGTTTGTGTTTCCGCTGCTCCGGGCGGCGGTGGCGGCCGGTGTGGACGGGCTGTTTCTGGAGGTGCATCCCGATCCCGACCGGGCGCCGTGTGACGGGCCGAACATGCTGCCGTTGAGTGAGTTGAGGGGTGTGCTCGAGGTTGCACTGAGGGTGCACGAAGCGGTGCGCGGGAGCTAAGCAGAGCCGGCTCATCCCGCAGCCGCTTCTTTCTCGCGTGAGAGAGCGGGAGAGCACCGGAAGTCGGGGCACATGCCGCTTGTCGCTTGCCACAGTATGAATTCAGATCTCATTCTCAACCAGGCTCGGGAGACTCTCCGGATTGAGGCCGAGGCGGTAGCGGGGCTGATTCCGCGACTGGGGGAGGACTTCACTCGCGCGGTGCGCATGCTGCTGGACAGCGAGGGGCGGGCCATTCTGACCGGCGTGGGCAAGTCGGGAGCCATAGCCCGGAAGCTGGCGGGAACCCTGGCTTCGACGGGGACGCCCAGCGCGTTCATGCACCCCACGGAGGCCGCGCATGGCGACTTGGGGATGATTACGGGCCAGGATGTCGTGATCGCCCTGTCGCAGAGCGGGGAGAGCACGGAACTGTCGGCGATCCTGCCCGCCCTCAAGCGCCGGGGGGCAGGACTGATCGTGATCTGCGGCAACCGGGACTCGACGCTGGCCCGGTACGCCGACGTGTACCTCGACGCGGCGGTGACCCAGGAGGCCTGCCCCCTGGGGCTGGCGCCGACGGCGAGCACGGTGGCGGCTCTGGCGCTGGGCGATGCGCTGGCCATGGCGACGATGGTGGCGCGGGGGGTAACCGTAGAGCAGTTCGCCGCGTGCCATCCGGCCGGCACACTGGGGCGGCGGGTGCTGCTGCTAGTGAGTGACATCATGCACGGGGGGCCCGGCAACCCGACGATAGCCCCTGAGGCGACTGTCCTGGAGGCGCTCATCGCCATGAGCCAGGCGGCAGTGCGGGGAGCCATCAATGTGGTGGATGAAACCGGCCGCCTGCGCGGTTTCTTTACCGACGGCGACTTGCGCGTGTTGATGCAGAAGGCTGTCGATGCCCAGCAGGTTATGGCGCAGCCCATCGAGCAGGTGATGACCAGAACGCCCACGACCTGCCTGCCGACGATGCTGGCGGCAGAAGCGGCGCGACTTATGCAAGAGCGGGAGTTTGACAACCTGCCGGTGGTGGACGAGGAGGGACGTTCCGTCGGCGTGGTGGACATCCAGGACCTGATCAAAGCTGGTCTGGTCTGAACGGCAGCAGAACCGAAGGGGAACGGGAACGGGGGGCGTGGCAATCCGAGCCATCGTTGAGTCCTGCGCGCTATGGGACATCTCCGCATCTTGTTGACGGCGGATCTACACGGCCGCCTGAGTCGGGAGCAAGCCCGACGACTGGGGGAAGCGCGAGGGGACCATGGCGCGCTACTGCTGGACGCGGGCGATGCGATCACCGCGCCCAACGTGCTGGTCTGGCCCTGGGACGAGCCGGTCCTACATCGGATGAACGAGGCGGGGTACGGTGCGATGGTACTTGGGAACCGCGAGTTCTTCTTCCGGCGCACTGGCCTGTTGCGCAAGACACGGCCGGCGCGTTTCCTGGTCCTGGCGGCTAACCTGCGGCCAAGGGAGGGGGCAGGAGGGGTGCTGCAACCGCACGGGCTGCTGGAGAGTCCGGAGGGGGATCTGGTAGGGGTCATCGGCATAGCCCGGGAGATGATAGCCCCCGGCTCAGCGGCAGAGATCTTTTCGGACCTGCGGTTTGTGCCCTGGCGGGAGGCAGCGCAGGATGCGGCCCGGCGGCTACGTCCCGCCGTGGCATGGCTGGTGGCGTTGAGTCATCTGGGGCCGGCGGGCGATGACGAACTGGCTCGGCTGTGCCCGGAGCTGGACCTGGTGCTGGGCGGGCATGTCCATCCCTCGGCCACAGTGGTAAGACGGGTGGGGCAGACTACGGTGGTGACGGCGCCGGACCGGCTCCGGGAATTGCCGTTGATCAGCAGCGTCCAGCCCCGGTCGCCCACCGAGTTTAGGGCGGATTGCCTTACGGTATGAACCAGGCCCGCTTACACGTGAACCTGGGCAACAGCAGCCTGCAGTGGGGAGTGTGGGAAGCGAGGGGCGGATGGCTGGCCGAGGGCAGACTGTCGGCTGGGGAGCCAGGGCCGACTTGGGGAACGTTGGCAGGTATGCTGCCTGGGAACCTGGCGGCAGAGGTGCCGGTGGTCGCTAGTCGGGCTGACGCGGAGAGATGGATGGTAGCGGGGACGCAGGGACTGGCGAAGAACATGGTGGTCATGGGACGCGACTTCCGGGGGGTTTTCGCCACCGCGTACCACCGTCCCGAGCAGTTGGGGCAGGACCGGGTGGCCAATGTCATAGCGGCGCGGGTCGAGGGCCTGTATCCGTGCTTGATCCTGGACGCAGGGACCTGCCTGACCGCAGACGTGCTGGATATGGAGGGGCGCCACCAGGGGGGGGCGATAGCCGCCGGCGGGCCCGCCTTGCTGGCGGGGGTGAGTCGTCGAGCCCCGCATCTGGGCACAGCCGCGGAGCGGGCGCGAGTCATGCTTGGGCTGCCGGAGTGGGGGCGCAGCACGGAGGAGAATCTGGCCCTGGGCTGGGAGCTGGGTCTGGTGGGCATCGCCGAAGCCATAGTCCGTCGGTACCGGCGGGTGACAGACACCGAGGGGGCGGTTATACTCACGGGCGGTGATGCGGAGTTCCTGGCAGAGCATCTTGGGCAGGCGGCGTTGATGAGGCCGCGACTTACGCTAGAGGGGTTGAGGTTGGCTTACGAAAAGGACGCAGTGGCGCGGTAAGAGGAGAGCCCCCCGTTCTCTGCCACATCTGGATCATACCCGACCTGGCAGAGGCGGTCGAGGGCGAGCGGTGTTGGGCGCTGTTGGGCCGTTCCTCTGCTGCCGTTAAGCCGTCGTTCAGTCATGTTTGAGCCGTTCCAGATCGGCGCAATAGTGGTGGACCCACCCGTGGCGCTGGCGCCGATGTCGGGGTACACCACGCTCCCCATGCGACTGCTCAGCCGACGGGCAGGGGCAGGGATCGTCTATACGGAGCTGCTCTCTGCGACCGGCCTGCACCATGGCAGTCGGCGAACGCGGGCGATGATGGCGTTGGCGGCGGGCGAAAGGCCGGTTGGGATCCAGCTCTTTGGCGGGGAGCCGCGGTGGATGGCGGAAGCAGCGCAAGCGGCCGTCGAACAGGGGGCGGACCTGGTAGACTTGAACATGGGTTGCGCGGTCCCCAAGGTGATGAAGACCGGAGCGGGTGCCGCATTGCTGGGTAGGCCGGATCGAGCGGTGGAGATTGTGCGGGCGGTTTGCGCATCGGTGCCCTGTCCGGTTACAGTCAAGCTGCGCGCCGGACTGAAGGAGAACGACCGCAACTGGCTAGGGTTGGCAGTGAAACTGGTGGAGGCTGGGGCAGCGGCTTTGGCCCTACACGCACGGACGGCAGTGCAGCATTTCAGGGGACAAGCGGACTGGTCAGCGATCGCCGGGTTGGCTGCTGAGGTGCCGGTGCCGGTTATTGGCAACGGTGACGTAGACAGCGCGGCAGCTGCGGTGCGTATGTTGGAAGAAACCGGCTGCGCTGGGGTGATGATCGGGCGGGCCGCTCTGGGCAATCCGTGGCTCTTTCGACAGGTGCGGGCGGCGCTGCGAGGCGAGTCTCGGCCACGGGAACCCACCCCGGGGGAACGGGGGGCAGTAGCTCTGTGCCACCTGCAGATGCTGGCCGCCCTGCAGGGCGAGCGGCGTGCGGTACTGGAGATGCGGCCGGTGCTGGCCCACTACCTGCGGGGCTTGCCGGGGACCCGCCGTTGGCGGGGTGGGGTAATGAAAGCGACGCGAGTGGTGGAGGTGCGGGAGCTGTTGCTGGAGTTCCTGCGGGGGCGGGAAGGGGAGGCGTGAGTCGGGCTCCCGGTCGGGTCGGGTAGGTACCGTCTGCCCGGAACCCCGCATCGCCACCTATCAGGTCACGAGCTGGCCTGGGCAGGGCGGAGGCGTGTCGTGCGGCATATCCTGAGTGTCAGCCTGGGGTCCTCGCAGCGGGACAAGGTCGCGGAGGCCACCATCCTGGGGGAGAAGTTCCGACTTGAGCGCCGGGGTACGGACGGTGACCTGAGGCGCTTTGGGCGGGTGCTGATCGAGCACGACGGGCGGGTGGACGCGCTGTGTATCGGCGGTACCAATCTGGGCTTGCACTGGAACAGACGCTACTACCCTTTCCGCGACATTCAGCGGCTCGTCCGGTACATCAAGCAGACGCCGGTGGTGGATGGGGCGGGGGTGAAGAACACGCTGGAACGGGAAACGATCGTCCGGCTCGAGGAGCAGGGCGTGGTTGACTTTGGGAGCGCCCGGGTTTTTTTGGTCTGTGCTACGGATCGCTTTGGGATGGCGGAGGCGCTGGGGACGCGGTGCCGACAGTTGGTGATCGGTGATCTGATGTTCAATGTGGGGCTGCCGATTCCGCTGCACGCGCTGCGCAGCATCGACATCCTGGCGCCGCTGGTACTGCCCATCCTGCGCCGCACGCCCTTCCGGTGGTTGTACCCGACCGGGGGGAAGCAAGACGCGATTACGCCAAAATACGGCAAGTACTATCGGTGGGCAGACGTGATTGCCGGTGACTTTCTGCTGATCCGTAAGCATCTGCCGGACCGGCTGGACGGCAGAATCATTGTCACCAACACCACGACGGAGGCGGATGTGGCCCTGCTGCGCGAGCGCGGGGTGCGCCTGGTGGTGAGCACCACGCCAGTGATCGAGGGCCGCAGCTTCGGCACCAATGTGTTGGAGGGTGTGTTCGTCACCCTGCTGCAAAGGCGGGCGGAGCAGATAACGCCGGAGGAGTACCTGCAACTGGCGGAGCGCATCGGCTGGGCCCCGGTGATCCGGGATCTGTCGGCGTAATGCCAATTGCGGCGCGGCAGCCGCCGCGAGCGGCGACGCTGCTGTGGCTCCTGGTTGGGTGAGGCGGCGGGATAGCACTGCGAAGGATCGGGAGTAGAGCACTTGCACCGATTCGCTTTCATCGTACATCCGCTGAGCATTGAGGACGTGGCCCGCAAACGCAAGTACCGGGTGGCGCGGTACCTGCCGAGGAGCTGGGTTGAGTCGGCGCTGCGGCTGGTCAGACCGCAGGTGCTCAGTGAAATCACCGGCGTGCGATCGGCCACCGGTACGGAGGTCACCGGCTGGTTCATCGGGTGTCCGCTGACTGCTCGGCAACTGATCAGTGGGAATGTAGAGAAGAACACGGAGATGATCGTCGCCTGCGGACGGCTGGCGGAGCGCGCAGGGGCGGAGATCGTGGGATTGGGCGCGTTTACTTCAATCGTAGGCGACGCCGGAGTCACCATCGCCGAGGCCCTGGAGATCGGCGTGACCACAGGCAATTCGTATACAGTGGCGACGGCGGTAGAGGGGACACTGCAGGCCGGACGGCAGGTGGGGATTGAGCCTCGCGCGGCCCGGGCTGCCGTCTTGGGGGCTACTGGCGCTATCGGCAAGGTCTGCGCCCGGCTGCTGGTCAGGGAAGTGGGTGCGCTTACCCTGGCGGCGCGGCGCAAGCCGGATCTCAACGGTCTGGCGGAGGAGATTGGCCGGGACGGGGCCGTGGTGGACGTAACCACAGACCTGAACGAGGCGCTACACGAGGCCGATCTGGTCATCGCCGTGACTTCCGCGGTGGATGCGGTGATCCAGCCGGAGATGCTCAACCCGGGAGCGGTCGTCTGCGACGTGGCGCGGCCGCGGGACGTGAGCAAGAAGGTGGCGGAGGCGCGACAGGACGTGCTGGTGATCGAGGGCGGGGCGGTGGCAGTACCGGGCGAGGTGGATTTCCACTTTGACTTTGGCTTCCCACCCGGCACCGCCTACGCCTGTATGGCCGAAACCATGATCCTGGCGCTGGAGGGGAAGACCGGGGACTACTCCCTGGGGCGCGACTTGCAGATAGCGCAGGTCGAGGAGATCAGCGCTCTCGCCCGCAAACACGGTTTCGGTTTGGCGGGCTTCCGTTCCTTTGAACGAGCGGTGACGGAGGAACAGATAGCGCGAGTCAGGGAGGCGAGGAAGAGAGGGTAGGGACGGCGGCCCCTCGTGGGCCGGTGGTGGTCATTCTGTTCTGTCACTGCAGCCAGCTTCGGGCGGCCACGAGTGGCCGCCCCTGAGCAGCGCGGACGCGGCGGTGCACTGAGGGTTTGAGCATGGAACTATCCGACCAGGAACACATCCGTCGTGAGAAGCTGGCCGCACTGCGCGCCGCGGGGCAGGATCCCTTTCTCGCTCAACGCTTTGACCGTAGCCACACCGCTGCGCAGCTCCACGAGGCCGGTGAGGCGGTCGTGGGGCAGACGGCAGCGGTCTGCGGACGGCTCCAGGCCCGGCGGGGTCACGGCAAGGCGGTCTTTGCGGACCTCTTTGACGAGTCCGGGCGGGTGCAGGTTTACGCCAAGCTGGATGTCCTGGGCGAGGAGCGCTTTGCGGACTTCAGTGACCTGGACCTGGGGGACATCGTCGGGGTACATGGAGAGGTCTTTCGCACGCGCAGCGAGGAACTGACGTTGCGAGTGGACGAGTTTTCGCTGCTGGCCAAGGCGCTGCGGCCGCTGCCGGAGAAGTTCCACGGCCTGCACGATCCGGAGATCCGCTACCGGCAACGGTATCTGGACTTGATCTCCGAGCCGCAGGTGCGGGAGGTTTTCCGGGCCCGGGCGAGGCTGATTCAGGCCTTCCGGGAGTACCTGACTGAACGTGACTTCCTGGAGGTCGAGACGCCCATTCTGCAGCCGATCTACGGCGGGGCAGCAGCCCGACCTTTCACCACCCACCACAACGCGCTGGACATGCGCCTGTACCTGCGCATCGCGCCGGAACTCTATCTGAAGCGCCTGCTGGTGGGCGGGTTCGAGCGGGTATTTGAGATCGGGCGGATGTTCCGCAACGAGGGCATTGACACGCGGCACAACCCAGAGTTCACCATGATGGAGGTGTACCAGGCCTATACCGACGTGAACGGGATGATGGAGCTGGTGGAAGGTCTGGTTGGCGCGGCCTGCCGGGCGCTGCACGGAGGGACGAAGTTCGTCTACCGAGGCAATGAGATTGACGTGACCCCTCCCTGGCGGCGGCTGCCGCTGCTGGAGGCGATTCGCGAGGCCTCGGGGCTGGACTTCGCGCAGATCCCGGATGCGGAGACCGCCCGGCGGCTGACGGCGGAGGCAGGTCTGGATCTGGGCAACACGGCTCCGCTGAGTCTGTGGGAGATTGCAGACAAGATCTTCGACCGATACGTGCAGCCCTCCCTGATCCGGCCCACCTTTATCACGGACTATCCGGTGGCCATATCCCCGCTGGCTAAGCGCAAGCCGGAGACGCCGGAGCTGACGGCACGCTTTGAGCCGTTCCTGGGCGGAGAGGAGATCGGGAACGCTTTCAGCGAGTTAAACGACCCGGAGGATCAGCGGGCGCGCTTTGAGCAGCAGGTGCGGGCGCGGGAGGAGGGGGACGTCGAGGCGCATCCGATGGACGAGGACTATGTCGCCGCGCTGGAGTACGGGATGCCGCCGGCGGGGGGACTGGGACTGGGAATTGACCGGCTGGCTATGGTGCTGGCGGACCAGCCGAACCTGCGGGAGGTCATTCTGTTCCCTCTGCTGCGGCCGCTGGGGTAGCAGCCACTCCCGGCGGGGCCGGCGCTACTCGCACGGCGACAGGGGAAACTCCTCCAACGAATCCGCCCGCAGATAAACCGCGTAGCCGTCCCAACTGCACACCCGCGCATAGTGGGCCCACAGGTACTCATCCAGCAGGCGCGAATCGGGCGGCCCCACTCGCTCGTTCTCCGGGATGGGTTGATAGGCCAGGATGACGAAGGCTATCTGCCGGTCCTGCAGTTCCGCGATGATCTCCTCCTGGATAGGTGCGGTGGTAGCGATGCCGGGGTGCAGCTCCTGGTAGCGGGTGGCCGGCGGGCGCTCGGCCAGGAAGTAGAAGGTCACTTCGTTGATGAAGATGCGGTCATGGCGATAGCCGCCCACGAAGATGGGCTCACCGGGCGGAACGTTGCGCCGTACCCACTGGACCGCCGCCTGGTAGTGCTCCTCCCCCGGACTCATGACGATTCCTCGCGCGCGCGGCACGGAGAAGGTCGGTCCCTGACCGTGCAGCGCCAGATCGGCCAGCATGTTGATGCGAGTGAAGGCAGGGCGGACGAGCACGCTGGCCAAGGCTACCGCCAGGAGCGACCCCAGCGCCCAGCGGCGAGCGCTGGCTGGCCTTTGGGCCGGCCAGGCGCGGCGCACCATGAGCGCTAGCAGCACTCCCGAGGGCAGGGCGGTAGCCGACAGGTGCCCCTGGTCATGCCGCACCGAGGCGTGGCCCACGTAGAGCAGGCCGGTCGCGCCGATCAGCACGAACCCCCACGGCTCCGGCGTACTCCAGTTCAGCCGGCCCCGGCGCGTACCCACGGACAACCAGATCAAGCCCAGCGCGTACACCAGGAAGGGGAAGTAGAAGGGGAAGCTCTCCAGCAGGTCGCGCACGCCGGCGCGCAGCGAGACCCCGCCGTTGAGTAAATCGAGGAGGGGGCCTACCGGCGTCGGGTAGGGCACTCCCCGCACCGCCGGGTAGATGCGGGTGGGAAAGTCCACGAAGTCGTACTTGAGGATGTAGAGGGGCACCTTGACCAGGAAGATGATCACTACGGGGACCACAAGCAGCAGGAAACCGAGCCAGTACAGTCCCAGGCTGCTCCAGCCTCGTCGCGAACGCACCAAGTAGACCGCGGCAACTGAGGTCTGGGCCAGGAGGGTGTAGACACCGAGGTCGTGACGCAGCAGGGCCGTAGCCCCCGCGGCCAGGCCTGCCGCGAGACCCCAGCCGGCGGCGCCGCCCTGCAAGTACGCCAGCCAGCAGTAACAGGAACCCAGGCCACAGAGCAGGCTGGTACCGAGGTTGCCGGCGGCAATCGGGGTGCCCATCCAGGCCAACCCCACCAGCCAGGCCACCAGCCCCCAGCGTCCCGCCCCCAGCCGTTCCGCCAGAAGGTAGACCAACACCAGCAGCAGCGCGCACACGGTTGTCGCGAAAACACGCTCCGCCAGGAGGGAAGGTCCCACCAGCCGGAAGAGCGCGGCGACCAGGTAGTACTGGCCAGGCGCGTAGTTGGACCAAAAGTCGCGGTGTGGCATCTCCCCGGCCAGCACCCGCATCGCCCCTACCGTGATCAGCCCCTCGTCGTAGTGACTCAGGTTGCGATTGTAGCCGATGGAGAGATAGGCCAGGGAGACGACGAAGAGCAGTAAAGCGAAGGGTAGGCGCCTGGACATGGGCACGGTCGCTTTTCCCCCCGGGGAAGGGGATTTCCTTGCTCAGAACGACGGCGGTGTGATATAAGTGGGCGGTTAGTCATCACGGGCAGTCGCAGAAAGGTCTGCCTCCATGCGCGCCATTGCCGGCTGGATTCGCGCTCTGCGCCCCAAGCAGTGGACCAAGAACGCACTGGTCTTCGCCGCGCTGATCTTTGCCCACCAGTTTGGGCAGCCCCGGCAGGTACTGACCTCGCTGCTCGCTTTCGTGCTCTTCTGCGCCCTGGCCAGCAGCGTCTACCTGGTCAACGACCTCTGCGATCTGGAGGAAGATCGCAAGCATCCCCGCAAGTGCCGCCGGCCTCTGGCCGCAGGGATCATTTCGCCGACGACGGGGCTAGTCACCGCGCTCGTACTGCTGGTGGTGGCGTTGGTGGGGTTCTTCTTGCTCAACCTTCCGTCGGGGATCCTTGCGGTGGTCTATCTGGCGTTGCAGGTGCTCTATACCCTCCGCCTGAAGCACGTGGTTATTCTGGATGTGCTGTGCGTGTCGGTGGGGTTCGTGTTGCGGGCGGCGATCGGCGCTACCGCCATCAGCGTGGTCATCTCCCCCTGGCTGCTGATCTGTACCATTCTGCTGGCGCTGTTTCTGACGCTGAGCAAACGGCGGCAGGAGCTTCAGTCCTGGGGCGCGGGCGCCGTGGATCATCGGCCCATCCTCGGGGAGTACAGCCCGTACTTACTGGACCAGATGATCGCCGTAGTCACCGCCTCCACGCTCATGTCTTACTGCCTGTACACTATCAGCGACCGGACCGTGCACGAGCTGGGGACGGACAAGCTGATGTACACCATCCCCTTCGTGATCTACGGCATTTTCCGCTATCTGTACCTGGTCCATCAGCGCGAGGCGGGGGAAGCGCCGGATCGGGTGCTGCTCACCGACGCGCCACTGCTGATCAACGTGCTGCTGTACGCCGCGGCGGTGGTGGTGATTCTGGTGGTGTGGGGACGGTAGGGATCGGAGGACCATGGTCTGCGCCGACAGCGCTATTGCCATTCGCACGGTAGAGCTGACCAAGCGTTACCGGTATATCCACGACCGGCCGGCGCGAGTCAAGGACCTGGTCATCACCGCGCTGCGCCGGCGGATGCCGGGGGTGCAGGTGCTCACTGCGCTGGACCACGTGAACTTAGAGATTCGGCGGGGCGAGTCCGTCGGGATCATCGGTCCCAATGGCTCGGGGAAGTCTACGCTGATGGCGATTCTCTCGCGGGTCTTGCGCCCGACCAGCGGGGAGGTCTACGTAGCGGGCAAGGTGGGAGTGCTGTTGGAGGTGGGGGCGGCCTTCCATCCCGACCTGACCGGGGAGGAGAATGCCCGGCTGACCGCGGCAATCATGGGGATCAGCGAGCGCGACATCGCGCGGCGACTGGACGAGATCATCGCCTTTGGCGAACTGGAGGAGTACCGGCAAATGCCGGTGCGGACCTACTCGACGGGGATGCTGTTGCGTCTAGGCTTTGCCACGGCGACCCATCTGGACCCGGACATCCTGCTGGTGGACGAGGCCCTGGCGGTTGGAGATGAGCACTTCCAGCGCAAGTGTTACAACTGGATGGAGGCGCACGCCGCGCGGGGGCAGACGTTGGGGCTGGTGAGCCATGATCTCGCCCAGATTGAGCGCATCTGCCGGCGGGCGATCTGGATGGAGCACGGGCGGATCGTGCAGGACGGCGCGGCGGAGGAAGTGGTCACAGCGTACCGGGAGGCGGAGGAGGCCCGCGAGGCCTCGGATTAGAGGCGCCTACACTCGATGGTTATCTCGTCGCCCAGACCGAGCCACTGCACGAGACGGGCGGGTGGCAACCCGAGTAGTATGTCGCGGGTTCCGGTACGTTGCACTTGGCGTGGCCGACGACCCCGAACCAGGCTCTGCCAGGCTCGGGCCCCGGAGGACAGCAGGCTGCGCGGGTCCTGGGTGCGACGCGTGCGCAATACCCGTAGTCCGGCCGCGGCGCAGGCCTCGCGCAGCGCGCGGGCGCTGAAGAGCACCTGGTGTCTGGGCGCGTCCAGGTGGTACCAGTCGTCCCGGAACAGCCGGGCGGCCAGGGAATCGTGCGCCGGGGTGCGGATCAGGGCGCTGCCCCCCGGCTTGAGCAGGCGCGCCGCTTTCTCCAGCGCCTCCCGCGGCCGGGGCAGATGCTCCAGGACGTGGGCCATCACGATCAGGTCGTAGTGCTCGCCGGGCAGGTCCACCTCCTCGAAGCGTTCCTCGTAGACGACATGTCCCCCCTTCCGCGCCCAGGTAGCGGCTTGCGGGTCCATCTCCACCCCATAGGTTTCCCACCCATGCGCCCGAAGCCGGTTGAGATATCCACCGGCTCCGCAGCCAATCTCCAGGCACTTGGCGTGGGGCGCCGGTGGGGCAGGTGTCGGAAGAGGCTGCAGCCAGCGCTCGATCTTGCGCCCCAGCCGCGACCGCATCTCCCCCTCCGCGCGATGCGTGACATACTCGGCGGGGTAGTAGGCGGACAACTGTTGAGGAGTCAGTCGGGGGGTCAGGTACAGTACGCGGCAGGCGGGACACAGGTTCACCTGGAACTCGCCGGGTAGGCCGTGGAGCTGGTCGTAGGCCGTGTAGAGTCGGCGCCCTGGATGTGCACCACAGAGAGGGCAGGCCCTGTCCGCAGGGCCGGGCGCAGGGCGCAGCGTGCCGTCAGGGCCGGCTCCGGCGTTGCTCAATCCTCACCCCTCCCCCGGCCTGCGGCATTTCACGGTGATCTCATCTCCCAGGCGCAGGGCCTGCATCAGCCAGGCCAGGGGGAAGCCCAGGACGATATGGCGCGGGCGGGTGAGCAAGGCCTGGCGGGGCTGGAGGCCCTGGCGCAGGCTCAGCCACTTGCGCAGCAGGCTGGAGATGAGATAGCGGGGGTCCTGGCGGCGGCTAATCCTGACCAGGCGCAGGCCGGCTTGCTCACAGGCAGAGCGCAGAGCGCGGGCCGTGAAGATAACCAGGTGTCGCGGCGCGTCCAGGGGGAGCCAATCCGGGCCCAGCAATCGGGCCAGGGGCGAGTCTGCCGCCGGGGTGCGTATCAGCACGTGTCCTCCGGGGGCCGTTGTTCGTGCCACTTGAGTCAGAGCCGCGCACGGGTCCCGCAGGTGCTCGATCACGTGCGACATGGTCACCAGTTGGAAATGCCGCTCCGGCAGGTCGATGCGCTCCAGATCCGCCGCCAGGACGTGATGGCCGGACTGGCGGGCGACCGCCACGGCGGCCGGAGCCGGCTCCACGCCCCAAGTCTCCCACCCCAGGCGGCGCAGGGCGGTGAGATAGTTGCCTGCACCGCACCCCACATCGAGAACGCGCGCTCCGGAGAAGGGCGGAGCAGGGGTCTCTAACGGCCGCAACATGCGGCGGATGGTACGGCCTATCCAGGAGGGGTCCTCCACCTCCGGGGTGTAGGAGTAGTAGTCCGAGGGATAGTAGCCGGCCAGTTGCTCGGGCGACGGTTGCGGCCACAGGTACAGCACCCGGCACTGCGCGCAGCGGTGCACGGGAGACTCACCGGGCAGACCATAGGTCTGGTCACAGGCATGGTAAAGAAAGCGCCCCCCCGCGTGGTTGCATACGGGGCATACCGCGGCCTCATTGTCGGGTCTGCGCGGTCTCACTTGGACATGCTCACCAGCGCAATGCCGGCGGCGACTACCGCCGTGCCCAGAATGCGCAAGGGGGTAACGTGTTCGCCGAAGAGCAAGATAGACCCGAGCATGACGATCAGGAAAGCGGCGCTTACGAAGATCGGGTAGACGAGACTGATGTCCATCATCGAAAGCAGCGCCAACCACATAACGAAGGAGACGATGTACAGCGCTACACCGATCAGGATCTGGGGGCGGGTGAGCGCCTGCAAGGCGTACTGGGCCAGCGGCAGGTGGGTCTCGGCGACGCTGCCGGCGGCGTTCATCCCGCTCTTGAGCAGCAGATTCCCTCCGGCGGCGAAGACGATGTTGGCAAGGATCATGAGAACCTTGATCATGGGCGGGTTCCTTTCCGCTACGAGCGACCAAGTGCCTTCTCCGTGAGGTTCTTCCGGTGCCGGGCGACCTCCACGATCCCCATCACCAGGAGCAGGGCTGCCAGTGACACCGCCGTGACCTGGGTCACCCTCAAGCCCAGCCAGAACTCATCTTCCCGGTAAACGGCCTCCACGCGGTTCTTGCCGGGGGGAATCACCACGCCGCACTGAACGTAGTTAGCGCGGTAGACTGGGACGCTCTCCCCGTTGACGGTGGCTCGCCAGTGGGGGTTGTAGGACATGTTCAGCACCAGGAAGGCGGGGCTGGACGAATCCGTCTGCCAGACCAGATGCTCCGGCTCGGAAGCGGCTTGGCGAACCACCGACCAGCCGCCGCTGAGCTTCGCGGCCTGCGCGGGAGACAGGCCTTCCACCAGGGCCGTTTCCTCCGGGCGGAACTCCAAGGCCGTCAGCCGGCGGAGCGCCTCGGCCTGATCCGCGCAGGCCACGGTCTGCAGCGGCAGCCAGGCGGAGGGCAACACCGCAGTCACGCGGTAGAGAGCATAGCGGGGCGTCTGCAGCAAGGGGCGGATCCAAGGCGAGCGCAGTCCCGGCGGGGCGATCAGCAGGCGCACTCCAAGCATGCGCAGGATCTGCAGTGGGGCTCCGGCGCCGTCGGGACGGCCGCGTAGTCCGGCAGGAACCAGTTGGTCGAGCAGGCGCACCTGGCGCTCCGGCAGCAGCGTGTAGAAGGCGTGCGCGGCAGGCACGTCGTAGAGCCCGGCCCGGTTGCGCCGCAGCACCTCTCGCTCCTCCCAGAAGGGGGTGAGGTCTCCGCTCGCCCAGCCCGGATAGCCCCGGCCGGCGAAAGCCTGCCACTCCGTCGCCGGATCGCCGTACTCGCGGCCCCAGGCGCGCTCTTGGTGGAACAGGCGGGCGCTGCGTGGCGGGGCGGTATAGTAGGTGGCGGGAGCCGTGGGGTTGGCATCACGTCCGAAGAGATAGAGCTGCCCGGTCAGAACTGCGAGTAGCACAGAAGCGACCAAGCGGTAGTTGGCTTCTCCGCGCGAGGCTCCCAGTCCGACGAGTCCGGCAAGAATCAAGCCACCCAGGAAGGCTACCCAGATGGGGTCGCGGGGCCCCAGGCGCTCGGTCAGGAACTGCCACTTGGCTTCGGCCTTGTCGTAGGCTGCCGCCTGGTCTCCGGGCGTGGTGACCTCAGGCAAGGCCCGGTGCAGGGCTGCGATGACCTGGGGGCGGGCCACATGCAGGGCCCCAATCAAGGCGCCGCAGAGGAGCAGAGCCGCTAGCGTCCAGATGGCCAGCGCCTGGCCCGCAGTTCGGCGGCGGCTGCCGGCCAGGGCCTGAACCAGCCCCCCGGCGAGCAGCGACAGACTCAAGGCAGTGAGCAGGAGGTAGCGCGCCGGTCCGCGGAAGAGATTGAAGATCGGTACGCTGGGCAGCACCTCATACAAAGGGTTGAGCGCCGCGAGGGCCATGAACAGCCCGAACAACCCCAGGAGAAGCCAGTACCCCTTGTGTCGGAGCGGCAGGCGGCGCAGGAAGACGGCGACTAGCGCCAGGAGCAAGGTGAGGCCGCCGGCGTAGGCGCAGACCTCGAAGTAGTGATCCTGGCCCCAGTAGTTGTTCTCGGCGTGCGAACCGAACAGGTAGGGATGCACGAAGAAGGCCAGGTCGTGCGGACGCAAGCCCAGGGAGCGCAGAAGCCCCACGTCCGGCGCGGTGCGGGTGGCGGCGAAGCGGGTAAGAGCGAGAGTCGGCAGTAGCTGAAGCGCTGCTAAACTCGCTCCGCCGGCGATGGTCAGCGCCGTGCCCCCTACCGCACGCGTGCAACGTCGCCACCAGGTCGTGGGGCTGCGACTGAGGAGATACCAGAGGGCGAGCAGCAGGGCCGCCAGGAGTTCATAGAAGACGATCTGAGGATGCCCGCCCAGGAGGCTCAGAGCGAGCACCGTGGCCCCGGCCACGAACCAGGACCAGCGGCCGGAATGGAGCCCCGCCAGCAGGCAGAGCAGCAGCCAGGGGAGCCAGGCCCCGCTCTGCAGCACGGTGAGAAAGACGACCTTGCTGACGAAGTAGCCGGAGTAGCCGAAGGCCAGGCCGGCGTAGGTGGCCGCCAACCAGCCCAGCCCCAGCTGTCGCCCGAGTAAGACAGTCCCCAGCGCCGCCAGGAAGCACTGCGCAGCTACTGCCCACGAGTAGGCGTGGTAGTAAGGGACCCCCAGGTAGGCCAGGGCGCTGAGGGGGTAGAACACGGCGGCCTGACCTTCGCCCAGAAGGGGGAAGCCACAAGCGATCCCCGGCGCCCAGAAGGGCAGGCGGCCTGCACGTATTGCCTCAGTCGCGAACTTGCGCAGAGGCATGTAAGCGATGCTGACGTCGTGCCAGAAGAAGACGCGCCCCTCCGCCAGCACTGGCCAGAAGAGTAGCAGAGCGAAGGCAGCCGGGCAGAGTATGAGCAAAGGGCGGATCCAGCGCATGGTCGAGTCCCGTCGTTGCGAGGCAAGCGACGGACATTTCACCAGGCGCGCGATCATCTCCTCGTGAGAGGAGCTGGCGGGGGCGGCAGGGAATCTACGTACGGTAGGCAGGAGGCGGGTCGCAACCGTCGCCTGCCCCTGGGAGGAGGTAGGAACACGGCGATCGCCAGAGATAGCATCTCTCTGCAATCTGCGGGGGCCGTGGTCATCGCAAGGACGCCCGGGGGTCTCAGGCTCGCCCTGTTGCACCGGGGGCGGCCGGGTGAATGGCGTCTGCCTAAAGGGAAGTTGAAGGAGGGTGAGAGCCACCGCGAGGCTGCCCGGCGGGAGGTGAGGGAGGAACTGGGTGTGGTCGTGGAGATAGGTGAGCGAATTGGGGAGACGTGCTACGGCTATGAGCAAGGCGGACGGAAGTTCAGCAAGACCGTGGTCTTCTACCTGGCATGCCTACCGGAGCCGGTAATACTGACCCCGGAGGCGAGCACGTTTGACGAAGCCAGGTGGGTCGCGCCTGCCGAGGCGTTGCGACTGCTCACCTGGGAGAATGAGCAGCAGATGGTCCAGCAGGCTCTGCAGGCGGTGGGAGAGCCGTGCGCAGGGCTTTCGGACTGACCTGTGGAACTTTGGGACGTCCCCTTGACGTTATATCCCCGAACCAATAGAATCCCCCCGATACCGAAAGATTATGTGTCTGCTCGTTCGGCCTCTCCGGTCTCGGTGGGTTCGGGGTCTGGAGAGGCCGGTCGGCGGAGGTGAGAGGCCATAGCCACTGTTATCACTACCCAGAATCTTGCGCGCATCTACGGCCGGGACTCGGAAGGCCGTCCCGTCGGCCTGCGCGATCTGAGCATTGAGGTCGAGGAGGGGACCATCTTCGGACTGGCCGGACCGAATGGTTCAGGAAAGACCACCACGCTCAAGCTGCTGCTGGGGCTGATCTATCCCACCGCGGGCAAGGGCACGGTTTTTGGTCTGCCCCTGGGGAATCCCGAGTACAAGCGGCGCATCGGTTTCCTGCCTGAGGGGCCGTACTTTTACGACCATCTCAACGCCTTGGAGTTGCTTCGTTTCTACGGAGGGCTGTTCGGGCTGGGCGGTAAGCCACTGGAGGACCGGATCGAGCAGCTTCTGCACATGGTGGGAATGTGGGACCGGCGGGAGATCCGAGTGCGGAACTACTCTCGAGGGATGCTGCAGCGCATCGGCCTGGCGCAGGCGCTGATCAACGACCCGGACCTGGTCTTCCTGGATGAGCCGACGGCCGGTCTGGACCCGCCGGCGCAGATGGAGATGCGGCGGTTGATGCAGGAGTTGCGGGAGCAGGGCAAGACGGTGTTTCTCTGCTCGCACCTGCTCAAAGAGATGGAGCCGCTGTGCGATTCGGTGGCGATTCTGGCGCGGGGAGTGGTGCGGCGGACCGGGTCAGTCTGCGACCTGCTGGCAGGCGAGGCGGGGCGGATGCGTCTGCGCGCGACCGGGTGTGGCAATCTCTCTCTGGATAGCCTACGGGATAAAGCCCTGGACCTGAAGATGGAGGGGGATGAACTCGTCCTACTGCTGGCCGATCAGCGGGCGGCACTGAGTGCAGCGCAGGAGATTGCCGACGGGGGTGGGACTCTACTGGAGCTGGGAGCCCAGACGCGCTCCCTGGAGGATGTCTTCATCGAGGCCGTCGCAGCGGGAGGGACAGAATAAATGCATGCCATAATGCGCGTGGCGGCCGCCACCTTTCATGAGGCCTGGCGGCGGCGCTTCCTCAACGCTATCCTAATCTTCGCGGTGTTGATCATCGCCTCCTCTTGGTCGCTGGCCTACCTGCAGCCGGGGGCCGAGTTGAAGCTGTTGATTGACATCGGCCTGGGCTCCATCCGCTTTTTCGGGATGCTGATCGCCATCTTCCTGGGCGTGCGGCTTATCTCGGATGAGATTGAGAAGCGGACAATCCACACCATTCTGACCAAGCCGGTTACCCGAGCCCAGTTCCTGCTGGGTAAATTCCTGGGCTCGCTGGGTACCGTCTTCAGCAACCTGGCTCTGATGGGGATCGCCTTCTACGTGGTCTTCCTGATCAAGGCGCCAGGCTTCATGGTCAGCGCCTCTACGGAGGGTGGCGGGCCGGGTTTCTCCACTGACTTCATCTACGCCAATATCGGGAAGGCCATATTCCTGACCTTTGTGGAGATGACGGTGGTCACCGCGCTGGCGGTGATGGCCTCCACTCTATTCTCCTGGATCATGGCCGCGGTGTTCTCCTTCTTCCTGTACTTTGTGGGTCAGGCGGCGGACTTCTTTAAGACGCTGGCCAGCCCGGCACGCGGCACCGGCTTCCTCGGGCAGGTTGTCTTTAACACCATCTACGCAGTCCTGCCTCACTTCGAGGTTTTTGACATGCGGGAGGCGATTCTCAAAGGAACGTACGTTGGCTGGGACACGATGGGCCTGCATTTGGGCCTAGGACTACTCTACACGGGGCTGATCATCCTAGTTGCTTTCCTGGCCTTCATGAACCGGGAGGTCTAGATGGGTCCTGGCGGGGACAGGCGCACGTTCGGCCCGGGCAGGTGAGGAGCGCAGGAGCGGATTCCTATGAACAGACAGCGCGGAGTACAAATCATGGGCTGGGTGGTGGCGATCGCGCTGGTGGTCGGTATCCAGCCGGTAAGTAATAAGGTTGAGTACCACCGCATTGTGCTGGGGATGAAGACGCCGACACCGTTGACCAAGATGGTCGACTTTGACCCGACCGCGATCACCGGGGTGATCATGGGTGCGGCCTTGGGTGGATTTCAGGGCATCGCGGCCAGCATGATGTGGATGAAAATGGAGGAGTTGTGGGACTCCGGGCGGGGGACATGGCTGGCCTGCCTGAATGTAATGCGGACGGTCACTCTACTCGACCCCCATTGGCTGGAGCCGTGGAAGATCCTGGGCTGGCATCTGGCCTATAATCTCTATGTGGAGACCAAAGATCCGGCCCAACAGGCAGAGTACCTGCGTAAGGGCCTGGACGCGCTCAAAGAGGGCATCTCCTGGAATCCCAACACCTACGAGTTGTACTTTGAGCTGGCTTGGACCTACTTTGACAAGGTGCGCGATTACGAGCAGGCAACCAAGTGGTTCACCGCAGCGCTGCAGTTCCCACATCCGGAGTTTATCGAGCGGATGATCGCGCATTCCTACGAGCGGATGCCGGACATAGACCGGGCGCTGGACTGGTACGACTATTGCCTCAAGCGCAATCCCACCGACGGGACGGCGTTGGGGGCGACGACCACGATTCGGCTGCGCTACCTACCGGCCTGGCGGCTGATGCAGGCGGGTAAGTATGACGAGGCCCTGCAGCAGATCAACAATTACCTGGAAGTGGAGCCCAACGGTCTGATCGCCCTGCACCTAAAGGCCCACATCTACGAGGTAGCGGGTCGAGAGCGCGAGGCGCTGGACACTTGGCGCTTGGCGGCCCGCCTAAGCGCGATGGACCATCAGGCGCGCCGCAAGGCAAATGAACTGGCGGACAAGCTGGGGGTTGAGTTGACGCCTCAGGAGCGGGCGCCATCTTACCTGCTCCAACAGCAGCAGCAGTCGCAGCGGCTGCAGGTGCCTGCCCACGGTCGGTAGGACAGTCGGGGGGCAGGAAGGCAGAGACGAGAGCGGCAGTAAGGACGGGGCGTGCACTGGCTTGGCCCCCGGCTGGCTGCCGCTCACGGCTTGTGGTGGAGCGGAGGAAGGGATCAGGGAAGGGTTGGCGAAGTATCCATTACGGCGCGCTGCCGGTCGAGGCGCGCCCTGCTTTCCCGGAGCGGAGCCTGGTACTGTGAGCACCCACGAGGACATCCCGCAGGACCTATGGGAGGAGTGCACCTCCTGTCATCAGTTGGTCTACGCCAAGGAATTGGCCGCGGAGTTGTGGGTATGCACCAAGTGCGGGTATCACATGCGGCTTTCAGTTTGGCAGCGGCTGGAGATTACGGTTGACCCGGGGAGTTTTGAGGAGACCAACGCAGACCTGCCTCTAGTTGACCCCCTTGGCTTCCCCGACTACCTGCCCAAGCTGCAGCAGGCACGACGCAAGACCCACATGAACGAAGCGGTGCTGACCGGGACGGCTCAGATTCACGGGCATCGAGTGGGCATAGGGCTGATGGACCTGGACTTTATTGGGGGCAGTATGGGCTGGGTGGTGGGGGAGAAGGTCACCCGGCTGATGGAGCAGTGTGTCGCCGAGCGCCTGCCGGCGGTGATCTTCTGCGCCAGCGGTGGGGCGCGCATGCAGGAGAGTCTGGTCTCGCTGATGCAGATGCCCAAGACCTCGGGGGCGGCAGGGCGGATGGCGCAGGCCGGGCTGCCCTATCTCAGTGTGCTAACCGATCCCACCTACGGGGGAGTCACCGCCAGCTATGCCTTTTTGGGCGATATTATCATCGCTGAGCGGGGAACGGCAATGGGTTTTGCCGGGCCGCGGGTAGTCGAGGTCACCAAAATGGCGCTGCGTCCCGAAGCGCAGACAGCCGAATTTCACTACCAGCACGGGATGCTTGACTTACTGGTGGCGCGCAAGGAACTGCGGGAGACCCTGGCCGACTTGCTGGACTGGCTGGCGTAAAAGAGGTCATGGTTTCCGTGTCCCCCTATCCGGGACCGGTCGCAGGACGCTACAGCCGAGGATGCTCATGACGGACCCTACCCCAGTCGCTGCTGACGATGCGCGGCACGATCCCTGGGAGATCGTGCAGACAGCGCGCCATCCCCGGCGGCCGTATGCGCTCGATTACATCCAGCGCATACTTGATCGGTTCACGGAACTGCACGGAGACAGGCGCTACGGTGACGACGGGGCAATGGTAGCGGGGCTGGGGTTTCTGGAGGACCATCCCGTAGCGGTGATCGGCCAGCAGAAGGGGCGGACGGCGGCGGAGCGGCGAGAGCGCAACTTCGGCATGGCGCGTCCCGAGGGTTACCGCAAGGCGTTGCGGGTGATGCAACTAGCGGCGCGCTTTGGCCGGCCTATTGTTACGCTGATCGATACGCCGGGGGCCGACTGTCTGGAGGACTCGGAGAGTCGGGGCATATCCGAGGCGATTGCGGTCTGTCAGCGGGAGATGTTCACGCTGCCCGTCCCTATCGTTAGTGTGGTCATCGGCGAAGGGGGCAGCGGGGGGGCGGTCGGCATCGGGGTCGGCGACCGCGTTTACATGCTGGAGTACACCTACTACAGCGTGATCATGCCGGAGGCCTGTGCTGCCATTCTCTGGCGCGATGCCAGTCTCAATCGCCGGGCTGCCGAGGCGCTTAAGCTGACGGCGCCGGATGCCCTGGAACTGGGGCTAATAGATGGGATCATCCCCGAACCGCCGGGCGGCGCGCACACCGACTACGAGGCGGCGGCGCTGGCGCTGCGGGCGCAACTGCTGGCGGCATTGGGAGAGCTGCGGGGCCAACCGGCGGAGAACCTGATGGCAGCACGCTACGACAAGTTCCGCAAGATGGGCGCGCCGGACTAGGATGGAGATACGAGGGGCTGCCGCGGGTGTCGTGGAACGGGGGCGGTGCGTGGCGTTGCGCCTGTCCTCGGGTTCTGCTGGGGGACCTAGTGTCTTCGCTTGGTGCCGGAGGCCGGACTCGAACCGGCATGAGGGGTGAACCTCGGCGGATTTTGAGTCCGCTGCGTCTGCCAATTCCGCCACTCCGGCACCGAAAAGGAGTATACGAAGGGGGCCGAGGAGTGTCAAGGGAAGGCGGCCGCCCGACAGGCGGCAGGCCTGCGCCCCAGAAGGGGACCGACCATGAGCCAGTACCCGTCACCACCATCGCCACCGGCAGCCGTGCCGCCGCCTCCGGTTCCCCCGCCGCCGCAGCCGGTAGTCGTTGCCCCCACCCCGCGGCGGCGCTCCGTCTGGCCGGCGCTGGGAGTGGGCTGTGTTGTGTTGGTGGCGCTGGCGGCCCTCACCATCTTCCTGCTGCCTTTCCTGGCGCTGTCGGGGGCCAGTGGCCTGGAGCGCCGGGGCAGCATCGGCGTAATTGACGTGACCGGACAGATCCACAGTGGCGGTGGGGGGCTGTTCGCCGAGGCCGGGGCGGACCAGCCGATCATGGAACTGCTACGCAAGGCTGGGGAGGACGACAGCATCAAGGCGGTGGTGCTGAACATCAACAGTCCCGGGGGAGGGCCGGCCTCTTCGCAGGCCATTGCCGCGGAGGTGCGCCGGCTTAACGAGAAGAAGCCGGTAGTCGCCGCCATGGGCGACGTAGCCGCTTCGGGTGCCTACTACATCGCTTCCGCTGCCCGCAAGATTGTGGCTAACCCGGCGACCCTCACCGGCAGCATCGGGGTGGTGATGGAGACCATTACTCTCCACAGACTGCTGGAGAAATACGGCATCGGGGCCGAGGCACTCACTACCGGTAAGTACAAGGACACGGGCTCTCCTTTCCGGGAAATGCGGCCGGATGAGCGGGCCTACCTGCAAGCGATGCTGCAGGACACCTACAACCAGTTCGTGCGTGACGTAGCCAAAGGGCGTAAGCTGGACGAGGCCAAAGTGCGCGCCCTGGCCGATGGGCGGGTGTGGACCGGAGCGCAGGCCAAGCAGATCGGTCTGGTAGACCTGCTGGGGAACCTGTACGACGCCATTGATTTGGCCGGCAAGGAGGCAGGTGTCAAGGGCAAGCCGCAACCTCGCTTCATGGGTCAGGCGCGAGGGCTGGCGGATCTGTTGCGCAGTTCCACTCGCGTGCCGGTGCCCGCCGCTCGCGTGCTTCCCCTGTGGCTGTACCAGGCACCCGTGGTGGATCTGCCCAGCAACGCCGGGAGGCCTTGAGTTGGGATGACTGTCCGCGGTGCGCGCCCGCAACTACTTTTGATAGACGGCAATAGTCTCCTGCATCGGGCCTACCACGCTTTGCCGCCCCTGACCACCTCCGACGGCCGCCCCACCAACGCCGTATACGGGCTGGCCACTATGCTCGTCTCCTTACTGGAGCAGCACCCCCCACAAGCCGCGTTGGTGGCTTTCGACGCCCCCGGCCCTACTCTCCGCCATCAACAATATGCCGAATACAAGGCCACGCGTAAGCCGGCGGCGGAGGACCTGGTCCCGCAGTTCGCTCTGGCTCGGGAGTTAGTGGGTGCGCTGGGCCTGGAGCAGGTCGAGCAGCCCGGCTATGAGGCGGACGACTTGATCGCTGCCTTCGCCGAGCAGGCGGTGGAGCAAGGCTATGAAGTGCTGGTGGTCACCGGCGACCGAGATCTAGTGCAGCTAGTGGGCGAGCACGTGCGGGTCTTGGCCACTATCCGCGGTGTGGCTGACACCCGGCTCTACGATCGGGAGCAGGTGGCAAAGGAGTATGGTCTACAGCCTGGGCAACTCCCTGATCTGAAGGGGCTGGCAGGCGACACCAGCGACAATCTGCCGGGCGTGCCCGGGATCGGGCCAAAGACAGCGCTGACGCTGCTGCAGAAGTATGGCAGTGTAGACGGGGTGCTGGAGCACCTCCCGGAGGTCACGCCGCTGCGTGTGCGAGAGCTGCTGACCAAGCACCAAGATCAGGCGCGGCTCTGTCGCCGCCTGGCCAAGCTGGAACCGGAGAAGGTGCCGGTTGATTTTTCGCCGGATCGATACGGATGGCGCGGCTTCGACCGGCGGGCACTGCGAACGTTACTGATGGATTTGGAATTCACCAATCTGTGGCAGCGTTTGGAAGCAGTCGTTGGCGAGAGCGGCGAAGCTGCGGCGGCGGCTCAGACCGAGCTGGAGACAGTGCTCGCCTCGGCTCGCACCGCGGGCTGCCTATACCTGGCCGGGGCCTGGCAAAGCGAGACGCTCCAGGGGCTGGCAGTGGCAGGTGGGAGCGGAGAGGTCGCCTATGTTTCGCTGGCTCCTGTCGGGGGAGACAGCCTGTTCCCGGAGACCGGCAGTGTGTCAGTGCCGCTGGCGCTTACTGAGGCATTGGCCGATCCGACGCTGGGCAAGATCGGTCCCGAGCTCAAGGCAATTCACCGAGGGCTGCGAGCAGTAGGGGGGCGGCTACAAGGCTATCGTTTTGACCCGGCGGTTGCCGACTATGTCGTGGCTGCGCATCGCCGGGACCATGGCATGGAGAGAATGGCGGCGCAGTACTTGGGCGAGTCCCTGCCTGGTCGGGTCGGACACGAGACGCGGGCGTCTGCAGAGGTGCGGCTGCTACCGGCACTAGAGGAGGCCCTGCGCAAGGAGCTGCAGGCCGTTGGCCTGGAGGCTTACTTCGACCAGGTGGAGCTGCCCCTGTCGCCGGTGCTGGCGGAGATGGAGGCGGTAGGAATTGCTGTGGACAGGGCGGCGCTGGAGCGCCTGGACCGCGTCTTTGCCGCGGAACTGGAGCGGCTGTCGGGACGGATGCAGAAGTTGGCAGGGACGGAGTTCAACCCCGACTCGCCACAGCAAGTCGCGGAGGTGCTTTTTTCCCAACTAGGCCTGCCAGGAGGTAAGAAGACCAAGACCGGCTGGAGCACGGCTGCTGAGACCCTGGAGGCGCTAGCGGAGGAGCATGAGATCGCCCGGCTGCTGCTGGAGTACCGTGAGTACGCGAAGTTGCGCTCGACCTATGTCAAGGGATTGCTGGCCCAGATAGACCCGGCTGACCAGCGGGTTCACACCACACTGGAGCAAACGGTAACGACGACGGGGCGGCTGTCCAGCCGTAATCCCAACCTGCAGAACATCCCCATTCGCACCGAACTGGGGAGGGAGATCCGGGCCTGTTTCGTGGCCGGCGGTCGAGACAGGGTGTTGCTCTCTGCCGACTACTCCCAGATAGAGCTGCGACTGTTGGCGCACTTCTCCGGCGCCCCGAGCCTGGTGGAGGCTTTCTGTGAGGAGCAGGACGTCCACCGGGCCAGCGCGGCGCTGATCTTCGGAGTGGACCCAGGAGAGGTTACGGCAGAGGACCGGCGTATTGCCAAGACGGTCAATTATGCTGTAATCTACGGGCAGGGGCCAGGGGCGCTGGCCGCGCAGATCGGGGTCAGCCGTAACGAGGCGGAGGAGTACATCCGCAACTACTTCGACCGGCTGGCGGGTGTGCGTCAGTACCTGGAGCAGGTGGTGGCGGAGGCGGAAGCTCGGGGCTTCGTAGAGACGCTCACCGGTCGGCGGCGGTATCTCCCCGAGTTGCACAGCTCCAACGCCGGAGTACGGGCGTATGCGCAACGCGCCGCCGCCAACAGCGTGCTACAAGGCTCGGCGGCCGACATCATCAAGATGGCCATGGTACAGATGCCCACAGCGCTCATGGCCGTGGCCCCGCACGCGGAATTGCTGCTGCAGGTGCACGACGAACTGCTGTTTGAGCTGCCAGAGGCCGAAGTGGAGCCGGCGGCGGGACGGGTCAAGGAAATCATGGAAGGGACGACGAAGTTATCCGTTCCACTGATGGTTGAGGTAAAAGCTGGACCCAACTGGCGCGACATGAGCGAGGTCCGGCCCTGACCGGCGGGTGTGCCGCCGACGAAGATGTGAGACGTCACCGTTTGCCCGACTACGCGAGAGGAGTACGTTGTCATGGACGATCAGGCGCAGGTTGAGGACCTCTACGAGCACGAGGAGCAGCCGGGGGCAAGCCCGGGCGCCGCCGGCGAAGCCAGCGAAGGATCCGATCAGGAGGCGTGGCTGGAACTAGAAGAGAGTCTGGCCCCTCGAACGGTGCAGCGCGGCGATCTGGTGGAAGCCCACGTGGTGGACAACCGCGACCAGAATGTCATCGTGGATTTGGGCACCAAGTACGAGGGGTTTATACCCCGCTCCGAGTTTGCCGCCGGCGAGGAGCTCCCGCAGATTGGCGACACCATTCAGGTGGCGGTCGTCAACGTGGATGAGGAGCATGAGCGCATCCGGGTCTCCAAACGGCGGGCGGACTACGAGCGGGCCTGGGCGGAGCTGTACGAAGCGATGGAACAGGAGCGGGTGGTCACCGGCATGGTCACGGAACGAGTTCGCGGGGGGTTGCGGGTGAACGTGGGACTGCCCGGTTTCGTCCCTGCCTCGCAAGTCATCGCCAAGGACGTTCGCCATCTGGATCGCTTCGTGGGGCGCGCCCTGCCTCTGCGTGTGGTGGAGGTAGATCGCCGCGGCAACAAGGTAGTGTTATCGCACCGGGCCGCGGTGGAGGAGGAGCGCCGCAAACGTCGTGAGAAGACGCTGGCTCGTCTGTACGAAGGCGCGGTCTGCGAAGGTCGCGTGGTGAGCCTGACTGACTACGGCGCCTTCATTGACCTGGGCGGCCTCGATGGGCTGCTCCACGTTTCCGAGATGGCCTGGCACCATGTGAGCCACCCTTCGGAAGTGCTCCGCAAGGGCGACATTGTGCGGGTAGTCGTGCTCTCTATCGAGGGAGGAGGGGACCGCATCTCGTTGAGTCGGAGGGAGATTCTCCCCGATCCCTGGAAGGAGATCGTGGGCAAGTACAGCCCAGGCGATACGGTGACCGTGGAAATCACACGCTTGGTTTCGACGGGCGCTTTTGCCCGGCCGCCTGAGGTGGACGTCGAAGGTTTCATCCCTATCCGAGAGTTGAGTGATACGCGCATTCGTCGTCCGGAGGATGCCGTTAAGGTGGGGCAGAAAGTGGAGGTCAAGGTCATCGACCTGCAGCCGCAGGCGCACAAGATGACCATGAGCCTGACGCAGGCGGGAGCGGCTCGCCGGCGGGAGGAAGTGCAGGGCTACCTGGCTACGCAGAGCACGGGCGGCGGCGTTACGTTGGGCGACCGGTTTGGCGATATCCTGATGGATGCCAAGGCGGCGATTGAGGAGACCGAGCAGAAGTCGGCCGAGGAGACCTTCTCCGCAGAAGAGCCGGCTGCTGCGGAGACGACGGCATCCGCGGCGGAACCCACGGCCGAAGTGCTGACTGCCCGCAAACCGCGGGCCAAGCGCGCGTCCAAGGCGGCCCCGGCCGAGGAAGCCACTGAGGCGCAAACGGGGGCCCTGGAAGAGGCCCCTGCTGCCGAGGGGGCTGAGACAGTGGTGCTGGAGTCCGCTGCAGCGCCGACTCCGGAACCGCCTCTCCCGGAAGCGGAGGAGCAGGCGACCGTCGTGGAGCCTGCTGTTGAGGGGCCAGCTCCGGAGGCGTAGACTTGCTCCGCCGCGCGCGATCGCAGTGTACTACGTCGCCCCTGGTGATAGCCCTGGTCGGGCCGGCGGGCGCGGGGAAGTCCGTCTTGCGCCAGGCTTTGGCCCGTCGGGGCGCCGCGACGCTCGATTTCGATGACTATTCGCGTGCGCTGCTGCGGCCGGGCACGAACGAGTACGAGCGACTCCGGTACGAATTCGGCTCGCAGGTGTTGCGGGAGGATGGTACAGTTGACCGGGCGGCATTGGCGGCGCGGGTTTTTGCCGATGCCCAAGCGCGGGCCTGCCTGAACGCTATCGTCCACCCCGGGATGCTGGCCCTGCTGCGCCGGGCACTGGACGAGTTCCGGCGTGCTCCCAGTGCGCCCGTGTTGGTGGTGGAGGGGGCCATCCTGAGGCAGTTGCCGACCGAGGGCTGGTTCGATCAAGTGGTGCTGGTCACGGCGCCGCCAGAGGTCCGTGCCCGGAGACTGCGTGAGAGCAAAGACTTAAGCGCCGAGGCTGTCTCGGCCTTGCTGCAGTTACAGGAAGAGATGGGGCTGGGACGCGAGGTGGCGGACCATGTGATCACCAACGCCGGCGACCGGACGGCACTGGAGGGGCAAGCGGATGCTCTCTGGCAGAAGCTGACGGCTGGCGGCTAGAGCGTCTAGGAGCAGGCAGCGCGGTGTCTCTCCCGGCGCCGGGAACCTGGGTCGGGCATGGAGCGTTATACTTAGCATCATCTCACGCCAGCAGCGCCGTCGGCGAGTGGTTGTGAGATAGGGCGGATGGTCAAGCGGCACCGACGGTTACCCCAACCCGCGGCGTTGTGCGCCGGGGGTTTGTCCTGTGCGTGGCGAATTGCTGGGCAGGAGGATCGAGTATGATCGAGGCAGTAGGCCTGAGCAAGTTCTACGGACCGCATCCCGCCATCATGGACGTGTCCTTTGAGGTGGAGGAAGGCGAGGTGGTGGCTTTTCTGGGACCAAATGGGGCAGGGAAGAGCACTACCATGCGCATTCTGACCGGGTACATGCCCGCTACCTCGGGGCAGGCGAAGGTGGCCGGCTTCGACGTCTCGGAGCAGTCCCTCGAAGCACGTCGCCACGTAGGTTACATGCCGGAGCACATCGCGCTGTACCCCGACATGCGCGTCACCGAGTACCTCGTCTACTGTGGTAAGCTGGAAGGCATGGGCCGAAAGGAACTCCAAGAGCGTCTGGCCTACGTGCTCGATAAGTGCGCGCTGGAGGACCGGGCAGATTCCATGATCGGCTTCCTTTCGCTGGGGTACCGCCAGCGGGTGGGCTTGGCGCAGGCGCTGCTGCATGATCCGCCGGTGCTGATCCTCGACGAGCCTACCATCGGTCTGGACCCCATCCAGATCGTCGAGGTGCGGAGCCTGATCCAGGAACTGGCAGGACGCCACACCATCCTGCTGTCCACGCACATCCTCCCCGAAGCCCAGGCCTCTTGTGAGCGCGTGCTCATCATGAACCACGGACGAATCATTGCTGAGGGGCCGCCCAGTCGCCTGACCGCGCAGATCCGGCAGGCGGAGGCGTATCGGTTAGTGCTCAGGAACCCGGGGGAGGGGGTAATCTCCCGCCTCAAGCAGATCCCGAACGTGCTGGGCGTCCAACCGCAGGAGCGGGGCGTGTACGTGGTGGACACGCGGTTGGGGACCGATCCGCGCCAGGACCTGGCCCAGACCGCAGTGGAGCAGGGCTGGGGGCTGCTGGAGCTGTCTCCGTTGGAGATGACGTTGGAGGATGTCTTCCATGCTTTGACCCGGAAGGAGCGTGCAGCCTAGATGAAATCCACGCTTACCGTTGCGGCCAAGGAGTTCCGGGGCTACTTCACCGCGCCCATGGCCTACGTGGTCATCCTGTTCTTCCTGGGCGTGAGCGGCCTGATCTATGTGTTGACCCTGACGATGCCCCAGGCCCAGACCAGCAACTACCGTGAGGTGCTGCAGTCCATGGTGTTCATCACGCTGATGATGGCGCCGGTGCTCACCATGTCGCTGCTAGCACTGGAGCGTGGCCGGGGGACGCTGGAGTTGCTCATGACCCGGCCGGTGGGGGACTGGGCCATTGTTATTGGCAAGTACCTAGCTGCCGTGGGTCTGTATGTGAGCCTGCTCATCGTGACTCTCCTGTATCCTCTCCTGATGTCGGTGGGCGGGGAAATGGACTGGGGCATGGTCTTCAGTGGCTACTTAGGATTGCTGTGCGCCGGGCTGGCCTTCTTGGCCATCGGACTGTTCGGCAGTAGTGTCACGGCCGACCAGATCGCTGCAGCCCTGCTCAGCTTCTTTCTGCTGCTGTTCTTTTGGATCATTGGTTTCGTGGGCCAGTCCGTGCCGGCTGGGCTGGGCGATGTGCTCAATCACTTGTCCTTCATCGACAACTATATGGAGTTCGCCCGCGGCGTGATTGACCTCAAGAACGTGGTCTTCTTCTTGAGCGTGGCAGGCTTCTTCCTGTTCCTGAGCGAGCGCGTCGTCGAGAGCCGGCGCAGCATCTAACGTTGGGCGAGGGTTCCGTTGTCTGCGCCGGACGCACACGTCCCGGCTTTCTCCCTTCTGTAAGGTGATAGAGAAATGAGCGAAGAGAAGCAGAGGTCGCAGGCAGAGCAGGTCGGAGGCGGTGCCGGGGACCCGAGGCTGAGACGGCCGGAGGCCGCCGCCGGTCTGCTGCGCAGTACGCAGATCGTGATATGGATCGGGCTGGGGCTACTGGTGGTGGCGTTGGCCTGGTGGGGAATCAGCCGCAAGTTGACGCTGGTTCCCATTCTCATCGGAGCCATCGGAGCGCTAGGCGTGGCTTTCTGGGTGACCTATAACCTGCGCGCCCTGCGCGAGGCGGCCGGGACGCGGGCCGCTAAGTTGGTGCTCAACTCGGTGGGTTTCATCCTCTTTGTGCTGGGGATTGTAGTCTGCCTGAATGTCATCGTCTCGCGGCATCACCCCCGTCTAGACCTGACACAGAACAAGATCTACTCGCTGGCACCCCAGTCGTTGGCGGTGCTCAAAGGGCTGACCAAAGATGTGGAACTCATCGCCTTTCTGCCGCAAGACTCCGGGGGGCCGCGTAGCGCTCGGGACCTGGTGCGCCTGTACTCCACCTACTCCCCCCACGTCAAGGTAAGCTGGGCCGACTACACCGACGTGGCCCTGGCGAAGCAATATCAGGTGACCTTCCCCGGAACTGTAGTGGTCAAGTCCGGTGAGGGGGCCAACGCGCGGCAAGAGAAAGTAACGGACGTGTCTGAGCAGCGGTTGACCTCCGCCATTCGTTCGGTAACCGAGGAGACCAAGACCATAGTCTACTTCCTGATCGGGCATGGTGAGGCCAGTACCACTGGCGGTGAGAACAGCGTCTCTACGCTTAAGGAGCATCTGACGAACCAGCAATACACGGTCAAGGAGTTGGACTTGGCCAAGATGGCCAAGCCCGAGGTGCCCGGCGATTGCGGAGTGCTGGCCATTATCGGCGCGAAGCAGGCTCCGGCTCCGCAGGAGATGGAGGCGATCGAGAAGTACGTGGACAACAAGGGCAAGCTGCTTCTGGCCTTGCAGCCGCCCCCCGCTCCCAGCTTCTCGTCGATTCTCGACAAGCGGGGAGTCAAGGTCTTGGAGGGAGTGGTTCTGGACCCGGAGTCGAACTACCTGGGGCAAGCGCAGGCACCGCTGGTCACGCCCAAACCGGGCGCGCCGATCGTGGAGGGCGTGGATCGCGTGGTCATGCCTTTAGCACGTGGCATGAAGGTAGAAAGTCCCAGCCAGCCGCCTACCTATCCGGGTGCGCCACCTCCCTCCGGCCCGGCCTCTTCTGTGTTGGATTCGAGTGCCAGCGCCTGGCTGCAGACCAACCTGCAGGCAGGGCTACAACGGCCCGCCGATGCCCAGACGGGTCCCTTTGCGCTGGCGGTTACGATTGACGAGACACCGCCCACTCCGCCGACCATGCCCGGCGCTCCCCCGCCGCCGCAGGAGCAGGAGGACGCCACTCGCATCGTGGTCATCGGCAGCGACCTGGCCCTCAACGACACCATGGTGCGCTCTTTCAAGTTCAATGATTACCTGGCGCTGAATTCCGTCGCTTGGCTGGCGCGGAACGTTCGGCTCATCTCTATCCCGCCCAAAAGCGAGACCCCGCACAATCTGCTACTGACCAGCACCCAGAAGAACTTCATCGTTTTCGTGGTGATGTTCTTCATCCCGCTGTGCGTGATTATCGCCGGGGTCTCAGTGTGGTGGACGCGGAGGCGATAGTCTGTGAAGAAGCGCTACCTATCCACCGCCATCGTCGGTGCTGTCTTTGTAGTCCTGGTCGCCTGGGTGCTGCTGGCCGAGCGAGGTCGGGTCATCGAGAAGGGCGAGTACTTTGCGCTGCAACTGGCTGACATCTCGCAGGTGCAGATGCAGAGTAATAGCTACCGCTATACGCTGGTGCGCCGGGGGGACGAATGGTGGGTCACCGAGCCTTTCGAGGGTCTGGCTTCTACGGACGAAGCCAAGCGGCTGGTGGAGAGTATCGCCTCGCTCAAGCCGCAGAAGCGAACCGGCAAGAACCTGCAAGACCCGGAGTTCGGTCTGGACAAGCCTGTGGTTACCCTGACCATCACCTACAAGGGCAATCGCAGTGCCGTCATTCGGTTGGGCAAGCAAAGCCCCATCGGGCAAATGATCTTTGCTACCATCAGCACCGAGCCGGAGGCGCTGTTTCTCATTGACCAGTTCTTCATGTCTACAGTGGACAAAGACCCGGCTCAGATGCGGGAGAAGAAGCTGGCCGCGAACGTCAAGAGCGACAGCGTGAAGCAGGTGGTGCTGCAGCGCACCGGCGAAGCAGTGACCGCGGCGCTTGTGCCCCTGGCCCAGGAGACCACCTGGCGGATCACCGAACCGCGGCCCTTGCGCGCGGATAAGTCCGCCGTCGAGGCAGTCATCACTGCGGTAAATGGTGCCGAGGCGGTGGACTTCTTGCCTTACACCCAGGAGAACCAGGCCGCTACCGGCCTCAACCAACCGCAAGTCACCGCCACCTTCACGCTGCAGGGGGAAGCGCCAGTCACCGTCTACCTGGGCAAGCAGGAGAAGCGGTCGGTGAAGACATCGGGCACGGCTACTCCGACGCAAACGGAGGAGGATATCGTGTGGGCCATGCGTTCCGGTCGCTCGGAAATCCTGGCCATGAAGTCCTCCCTGCTCCACGACCTTAGTAAGGGGCTGCTGGACTTGCGCGACAAGCACATCTTCCCCGACCTGAAGAGGGAGAAGATCAACAACGTACGGGTGCAACGCGAGGAGGGGCTGAACTTCAGTGTCATGAAGTCTGGGCCGGATTGGCAAGTGACCGCGCCGAAGACGGGCAAGGCCAAGGCGTCCAAGGTGGACGACATCCTGTTCGCGGTCGTGGACCTGCAGGCCCTGGCCTACCCGAGCGAAAGCGAGGCGAGCGTTGACCTCGAGAAGTATGGACTGAAGCTGCCACAGGTGGCCTTGGCGCTGGGTGTAGAAGGGCGGACGGAGCCGATCAGTCTCTGGATTGGGGCAAAGGTTCCCAACGAAACGGAACGCTATTATCTGCGCACCTCACTGAGTAACGAGGTGTACGAGATAGACGGAGCGCTGCTGCGCGACCTGCCTCGGAGCCTTGAGGACTTGCTCGATTCGTCGAGTTCTTCGTCGGGAACGGGAACGCCTCCAGGCGGGCCGCCCAGGGGAGGGCCGACACCCTAGACGAACCGCTCCTGCTTCTTCCCCTTGCAGGGAAGAGACAAGAGACGTAAGATAGCGGGGATGCTCAAGTGGCGGAGGCCAGGCCTCCGCCATTTGCCACCTGTAGGTTGTGTGGTTCCCGCTGAAAGGAGTGCGCCATGACCAACTCCGAGATTGCCGACGCATATGCTCAGTGCGTGATGCGGACCTACCGGCCGCAGCCGTTGGCGTTCGTGCGGGGGCAGGGTTGTCGGCTATGGGATGTGGAAGGGCACGAGTACCTAGACTTCGTGGCCGGGATTGCGGTTATGGCGGTCGGCCACTCGCACCCGAGAATCGTGGAAGCGGTGCAGCGGCAGGCGGCGCAGCTGGTACACACCTCCAATCTCTATCTGATTGAGCCGCAGGTGCGGCTGGCTGAGCGCCTGACGCAACTGAGCTTCGCCGACCGCTGCTTCTTCTGCAACAGCGGGACCGAGGCTAACGAAGCGGCGATAAAGCTAGCGCGCAAGTGGGCCGGGCGGCAACAGCCCGAGCGCGGCAGAGGAATCATCGCGGCCTGCAACTCGTTCCACGGCCGCACCCTGGGCGCGCTGGCAGCCACCGCGCAGGAGAAGTATCAGAAGCCCTTTCAGCCCCTGCTGCCTGGCTTCACCTACGTGCCCTTCGGCGACGTTGCGGCGATTGAGGCTGCTCTGAACGAGGACGTCTGCGCGGTGATGCTGGAGCCGATCCAAGGGGAAGGCGGAGTCATTGTGCCGCCGGAGAACTACCTGCCTGGTGTGCGGCGGCTGTGTACGGAGCGCGGAGCTCTGCTGATCCTGGACGAGGTGCAGACCGGCCTAGGGCGCACGGGCAAGTGGTTTGCCCATGAGCACTGGGGAGTCACACCGGACATCATGGCGCTGGCCAAGGCGCTGGGATCAGGCCTGCCCATCGGCGCCTGCGTAGCGACTGAGGCGGCCGCCGCTTTTGAGCCGGGCGACCATGCTGCTACCTTCGGCGGCAACCATCTGGCCTGCGCGGCAGCTTTGGCTACGCTGGAGGTCATCGAAGAGGAAGGTCTGGTAGAGCAGGCGGCGCAGCGGGGGGCCCTGCTCCGGGAATTGCTGGAGGAATCGCTGGGCGCGCACCCGGCCTTCCGAGAGGTGCGAGGGCGGGGTTTGCTCCTGGCCCTGGTGCTGGATCCGTCCTATCGCAAGCCCGCGGAGATCCAGAGCGCGGCACTGGCGCAGGGACTGCTGCTCAACGCCATGGGCGAAGACCGCGTGCGCCTGGCGCCGCCTTTGGTGGTCAGCGAAGAGCAATGTCGGAGGGCAGTGCAAGTGATCGCCGCGTGTCTGGCCTAGGCGGATGTTTAGAACCGCCACCCGGCCAGGAAACGCAGGCCCTGCAGGTCCGCCTCCTGCGAGGCAAACTGGCTATCGCGCAGCTTGGCGAAGAAGTTCCAGCGGATCTCCAGGAAGAACGCCGACCGGCCGAAGTCGTTGTGGCGCGGGAACTCTTTGCCAAGGACGATGTGGCCGATCCCCGCGGTGTCGCTGCGGGTCTCGTGATGTTTGGGGAAGGGCGGTGCGATGATGGTTATCTCATCGTCGCGGTTCATCCGCACTACTCCCCAGCCGCCTCCGGCGTAGACGGAGGGATCGCTGCTCGGATGCCAGAGGTAAGACCCCTCCAGGGACCAGAACTCGTCCTGCACGGCGTGCGTGGCTCCGGTGAGGGGGGGACTGAATCTCAGCAGCTGCCGATCCCCCTTGAAGTAGCTGAGTGAGAGCAGGGCATGCTTCCAGATGTAGCCGCCGCCGCAGAGGGGTTGCTGGCCCTCATCGGCAGGCCAGGCCCAGCCGCCGTGCACACGCCAGCCCTGGTAGGCTTGTGGGGGATAGGCACCTACTTCGTCCTGTGCCTGCACCGCCGCGGTTGCTGCCAGAAACGCGGCCAGGACCAGCCATATCGTGCCTTTGCTCATTCCTGCTCCCTCCCTGCAGAGTCGTGGGTTTATCTTCGTGTGTCTGCCGCTAGCCGGGAGGCCTGGGCTTACCCAACATTCGGCACTATCGGTCCTCGCACCTGCTGCGCCCGGCGGGCAGAGAAAGCGGCCCTCCCCAAGCAGGGGAGGGCCGCCCCAGTCCATCAGCGGTTCTGAAGCGTGGCGCTGCGACTAGAAGCGCCAACCCACCAGCAATCGCAAACCATTGATGTCGCCGGAGTAGGCGGCTCCGTCCACCGTGGCATTCCACCTACTGCCGAAGACATAGCGGGCCTCAGCGAAGGGGCCGGGCTTGCCGAACTCCTTGGTGGAGTTGAACTCTTTACCCACTACGACGTTCCACATGCCCCTCGTCTTTCTGAGCGAGCCGCCCGTCCAGCTGGCCTCGGCGCGGGCCATGCCATACCCGGCTCCGTAGTAGAGCCCGGGATCGGTCTTGGCACGCCACAAGTACGACCCTTCCAGGGACAACACCTTGACTTCCGTCCCGGCCGCGGCCTCGGCGTCGGCCTTGAAGTAGTTGACGCTCAGCAGAGCGTTCTCCCAGATGTAGGAGCCGCCGTAGATGATGGTTGACTCCACATCGCCCGGGTCAACCCATCCTACCTGCGCGCGGGGGCCCTGGTAGGCCTTCTTGGCGTATTCATCGCCGTAGCCGAACTGGGCCCAAGCGACGCTTCCCAGGGCCAACAAGCCTAGCACCAACACGACCACGATTGTTCGTTTCATGTTCGCTTGCCTCCTTATCGATGCCGACGGTTGGTACGTGGTGGGGCAGAAGTGGGGACTGCCCCGTCAAGCTACAGTTGCGTGGTTTGGCCGCTTCTGGTTGGAGGTATCTCACCCCCTCTGCTCTGCCCGGTACCTCAGGCGTGGGCGACCCGCTTACCAGTTGCTGCGCAGCGTCAGCCCCCAGGCGAAGTCATTGGCGACTACCCCTGCGTCCAGCGAGAGCCAAGGAACGGGGTAGAAACGGGCCCCGGCATTGAGGTCCTTGGCGTCGTACTCCACCTGCACCAGGGCTTTGGAGAAGGGAGCGAAGTCAATGCCGCCGAAGAACCCGTCCAGCCGGGTGTCGTCCTTGTTGGGATGGCCCCAACCCACGTGCAGGTTGAGTGGCGCATCGCTCTTCTGGGTAAGACTAAAGGAGCGGCTTACGGTCAAGTAGTAGGTTCGATTGACTTCGTTGCCGGCGTCGAAGACGCCTACTGCTACCTTGGGGGCGAAGGCGTCCACCAGCCAGGCCTTGATCGGGATCTGGTACTTCGCGTTAACGACGGTTTCGTCGCGGTCCTGGTTAGGTTGGCCGGGGAGAGGCTCGATCTTCTGCAGGCGAGTTCCGCTGATCTCCAGACCGCCCGGTAGTCCCAGCGTCGCGCCATAGAAGCTCTGATGGGGATCGGAGCGAATCTCGTGGAAATAGCCATTCACCCGGAGCGGAGGGGTGATCATCGCCGTGGGGGTGATCAGTAGGCCGGTAGCGCCCAAGTACGAAGCCGTGGCGTTGGAGGAGGGACCCGGACCGCTCCACGCACTGTACAGGGAATCTTCGGCGGAGGCAGTCAGGCTCAACAGGGAGAACCAGCAGACAAGCGTGAGCGTTAGTGCTAGGTAGCGCGACATAATGCTTCCTCCGGATACTATGATAGATGCTGCTTGTGCGCACAAGTATACCCGGGGAATCGGGCAGAGTCAAGGGGCGTGAGCGGGTGGCCAAAGGGCCTCCGAGAGAAGGCAGGCGAGGAAGATGGGACATCTCGTCCGGCTGGTGGGAGCCTTGGCGGTGACTGTGGTAGCGGCGGGGCTGGCGGGAGCAGTGGCGCGGGAACTAGCGCTCGAACCTCCGGCGCCGCCGAAGGTGTGGGCCAATCTCCGCTGGGCTCCGGCGCGACCGCTTACCACGCTGGGGCCGGGGTCTACTAGTGGCGCGCTGGCGGTGGCGGAGCGTCAGCTCCTGATGGCGGAGATCCACGCGGAGGGCGTCTACCTGTCCGAGCTGGATCCCGAGACGGTTTCCGCTCGCTGGACCATACCTGTGGCCGCCGCCTTTTCCGGACGTCAGCGCAGCCGAGTGCAGTTGGCGGCGGTTCGCGACCGGGCCTGGGTGAGCTGGCTTGAGCAGCCCTCTACCGCCGATAGCGCCGCGCCTCGGTTGATGGTCTGTTCGGTGGACCTCGGCCCGCGGGAGGCACAGGCTGCTGTGGACATCGTCGGGACCAGTGCCTTCGGCGCGACCAGCCACAATCAGCAGCCCTACCTGGCCTGGCTGGGCGGAACCGATGCCGGCTCCATCTCCCTGGCTTCGGGGCCGCCCGAGTCCTCGTTCCAGGTACGTTGGCAGCCAGCCACCGGCGGTCGGCTGTCGGCGGTGGCAGTAGCGAGTCTGAGCGCCAACTTGGGCCTGGCCTTTCTCTCCCAGGAGCAGAATCGGGATACCCTGTGGCTTGCCGAGTACAACGGTCAGCGCTTCTATGGATTGCGGAAGCTGCGCAGCGCCGCTGACCTCGATGCGCCGACCATGTGCATGCTGCAGAACCGGATACTGCTTATGTACACCGAGTACAGCCGGCCGGGGGCAGGCGATCTGCAGCTCACCGTAACCAATCCCGTGGGCTCGGAACTGGTCTCCGTCCCGTACCTGGCGGACGGCCATCTCAACGTGCAGCCGTCACTGGCGGTTCGCGATCGGACGGCTTTCGTGCTCTACAGTGCGCGGCAAGGTGCGACCGACCTGGGGCTCTTCCTGGGGGAGATTGAGTCGGTGGTCTGAACTGGGGAGGGGCGTAAGAGGAACCGGGGGTGCCAGTAGGCGGCTCACGGCCGGTAGACGCAGAAGACCGTCGCAACTGGTCCGGAAGCCCCTAGTGAGCCCATTCACGAGTGGCCTGTGCCTTTGCGCGCAACAAGTCGAGGCTGATGAATTCGCAAGCGGCACACAAGGGCAGGTCTGTGAAGTCAAGGTTCAGGTGCGCGCGGCGTAACGCCTGCAGCCGAGGGTGACGCCACCATTGGCTGAGGGGGGCCTCGCGGACGTCGCCCAGGGCCAGGTCCCCGTTGATGTCGGTACAGCAGGGGACCACTCGCAGGTTCGACAGCACGACGAGGTAGCTCCAGAGCGCCGGACAGGGGCGCAGTTCTCTCCTCACACCGAGGGGGAAGGGCGAGAGCCCCTCAATCCCGTGGTACTCCCGGATTGCCTCCACGCGCACCCGATCGACAAGCGGCCGCCAGCGCTGGACGAACTGCGGCATCTGCTCTGCCGTCGGCTGCATCAGTATTGTCTGGATGGTGACTCGCGGCTTTGTGCCCCCGTGCTCTCCCCGCAGACGGAGGAATCCTTCGATGTTCTCCACTACCTGCGCATAGTCCCCGCCTCTGCGAACTGCCTCGTAGCCAGCCGCATCGGTACCGTCTACAGACAGGACCATCTCGTCCAGGCCGGCGGCGATCAGTTCGCGGCTGCGCTCAGAGGTGAGCGCAACTGCGTTAGTATTGATCTCAACGCTGGGAATCCCTAGCGCTTTGGCACAGCGGATCATTTCCGGTAGGTCGGGGTGCAGCAGGGGTTCGCCGAGGAGGAACAGGCGCAGGCGAGGGACGCCGGCGGCGACTGCGCTCCGGGCCAGGTTCTGGAATTCCGTCAGCGTCATCAGCCGGACCGGTCGTCGCATCGCCGCGCGCGGACACATGACACATGCCAGATTGCAGGAGTTATTGATTTCGACCTGCAGCCACTGTGGCGCCCTAGGGACGCCGCGCAACCGGCGACGGTGGCAACGGAGCCACTGGCGCAGGTGCACCAACCAGGAGGGGGGAACGGGCGGTGCCGTGCCCTGGGTAGCGGTCATTCCTCAGCGCTGACCATGGACCTGAGGACCTGGTTGAGGGCAATGATCCCCTCCGCCGTGGCGTCCACCACGTCCGAGGTCAGGTCGGCGCCCATCGCTCCTTTGAGCCAACTGCCGTTGGCCAACTGGACAGCTAGGAGCCCCTCGAGGGCCCGCTCGGAGGTGCGCTGGTAGTTGGCATTGCCAGTCATTTCGTAGGCCAGGGCTCCGGCCCAGGCCAGCCAGGCACCGCGCTCGCCCTGGAAGCGGTCCTCATTACACGAGTCGAGGAACTGCAGATACCGATGCGTGCCTTCCAGGTAAGAGATATCGCCGGTGGCGTCGTGCACCAGGGCGAGGAAGCCGGCGGCCAGCGCCGGAGCGTGGCAGGGCTGCTCGGGCAAGTTGGTATCCACCGCATACCAGGCGCCCTGGCCGGACTCGAACTTGGTCACGGGCTCTGGGTTGTCGCCGGTGGCAGCGAGGAAAAGCCGAGCGGCGGCTCCACCGGGCTGCGCCTCCCACAGATGCAGCAGGAAGCGTCCCGCGGCTTCTGCGCTTTCCAGTTGGCCGCCCTGCAGACAGGCGAGACCGCACAGGGCAGTGGTAACCAGATCTTGCTCATCGTCCAAAGTGGCCTCGGGCCCGGCGGTGAGGAAGCCTCCGCTCCGCGGGTGCTGCAGGCTGGTGAGCAGTCCCAGAGAGGGGTAGGCCAGGGCGAACTGTCCCAGTCGCATCGCCCCGGTGGTCAGGAAGGCATTACCCACGGCATAGTAATGGTCGTAAGGAGTGGGCCGGATCAAGCCACTGAAGTCCCCCTCTTCGTCCAGGCCGTACTCGCGCAGCCAGGCGGCCAACTGCGCGGCCCTGGGCTGTTGCCCCATGTCGTTGAGCGCCCAGAGCAGTTTATTGTAGGTGGCCATGCCGTGCTCGACCGGCGTAAAGGAACCGTCGGGATTCTGTTGAGTAAGCAGCCACTTGACGGCGGCCACCGTGGCACTGCGACAGCGACGTAGGTCCATCACTGAGTCCTCCGTCCAGAGTTCCGAGATAGAGTGTCCGAATGGGGAAGAGATGTAATATTCGCCAAGTGAACCGGGAATCCCTTCCGCGCGGCCGCTCGGGTCGTGCCTTCGTTGCCTGAGCAGGAGACACGAAGGAACCACGGGTCTGCGCTGGGAAATGCCCGCCCGATGAAACATGCAGCGGCACTCCAGCCAACTTGCGTGCACCACGAGTTGCTCCAGGCCTATGATCTCCGGGAGATAGACTGCCCGGACCCTCGGGCAGCCTCCCGGCGGAAGTACCTGGCCCGCCTGGAGGCGGTAGTGCAGACGGCGTTGCGTCTGACTGATCCCGGCAGTCGGGCGCTGGAGGTAGGCTGCTCGCAAGCCAACGCCGGGCTGCTGCTGGCCGAGTCCGAGCGCATCGTGCTAGCCTTGGACCTGCTCATAGAGGCTCTGAGCTATGCGCGGGCCAAGTACGAGCGCGGCGTCTTCTTCGTGGCGGCTGCCTCGGCAGAACACCTGCCGGTACGGGACGACACTTTCGACTGCGCCATTCTCGGCGAGTTGCTGGAGCACTGCGCCGACCCACTCAGTATCGTGGCGGAGGCGGTTCGCGTGCTGCGGCCTGGCGGCTATCTGCTGATCACAACCCCCAATGGGCAGTACCTGCGTTCGCGTCTGCCCCTGTACCGGGCGGATGTCGCGACTGACGAAAGCCTGCGGGCGCGGCAGTTCGGACCAGAGGGGTCCGACCACCTTTTCGCCTTCACTCGGGAGTCCCTGCACCAGCTGCTGGGTGCGGCGGGCCTGGAAGCCATTTCCGTGTGCTACCTGGGCAGCGCACTCTGCTCCGATCGCTGGCGTGGGCTGCAGCGACTGCTGCCGGCCAGTTGGCCGCCGGGTCTAGGGCGTATAGTCAACCGCCTCCCTGGCGCCGGCCGGCGACTGGCGCCGACTCTATTTGCCGTAGCGCAAAAAACGGGGTCCTGAATCGCTACAGGACCCCGTTTACTGCGGTTAGGGCCAGGGTACTACCAAGCGGGCGTGATGTCAACCACGCTGGAGATGATCTCCCCTTGCACCTTGCGCGTGATGCGCAGGACCACGAACTTGGCGCCGGCTTTTTTCGCGCTGTCCAGAGCCTGACGGTAGGCTGTCGCGGAGTCCACCTGGGTGCGGTTGACTTCGGTGATGACGTCGCCGGCTTTGAGGCTCTCGGCGGCGGGGCCTTGCGGGTCCACTGCTGTGATGAGTACTCCCTTGCGCAGGTTGAGAGCCTGAGCCTGAGGCATGTTGGGCTGTAGGGTCTGCACCTGGAGTCCCAGGGGGTCAGCCTGAGCGGGCTCCTCGGCGTCGGCAGGAGTGGGTGGCGACGATCCCGCGTACTTCTCCGGCATCTCTCCAACCTTGACATCCACAGTCACCTGCTGCCCATTGCGGATGACTACCATGCGCAGCGTCGAACCCGGTGCGGTATTGGCGACAACCGCCTGCAAGTCGCTGCTGCGGCGGATGGGAGTGTTGCCGGCCTGGATCACTACGTCCTCGACCTGCAAGCCACTCTTGGCCGCCGGCCCTTCGGGGGTGATGCTGTTGATCAAGGCGCCGCCATTGGGCGCCTTGTAGAACTCACGCAGGTTCTCGCCCAGGTCGCCGATGACGACGCCCAGCCAGCCGCGCACCACACGTTTGTTCTGGATCAGCTGGGGTATGACGCGGGCGGCGGTGTCTGCGGAGATGGCAAAGCCGATCCCCACAAAGCCGCCGGCTCCGCCCGGCGAGATAATGGACTCGTTGATGCCGATGACGCGGCCGTTGAGGTCCACCAGCGGACCGCCGGAGTTGCCGGGATTGATCGCGGCGTCGGTCTGAATGACGTCGCCGATGGAAGCGCCCAGGGCCCCCAGTTCACTGGCCGCGCCCTCGAGCACCCGGCCCTTGGCCGAGATGATGCCCTGCGTTACGGTCTGCTGCAGGTCGGTGCTGAAGGGGCTACCGAAAGCCAGGACCCACTCTCCCACTTTGGCGTCCTTGCTGGAACCTAGGGCTAGGTAGGGCAGTTGGCGATTGACGTCGACCTTGATGACCGCCAGGTCGCTGCGGGCGTCGTAGCCGATGACCTTGGCAGGGAGAGGCTCGGTACCCTCCTGATCGTGCAACTGCACCTTGAGACTGCCGGGAGTGGCGTTCTTCACCACATGGGCGTTGGTAACAATGTATCCCTCCGGGCTGTAGATCCAGCCGGAGCCGAGGAAGGGACGCTCGAAGCGCCGGGGCGTACGGGGCGTATTGCTGTTCCCGCCGCCCTGATCAGGGCCGCCAAAGGGAAAGGGGAAGTTCCGGAACCAGTCAGGGAAGTCCGGCATGGCTGGGGCTTCGACTGAGGCTTTCCCCTGAATGGAAACGACGGCCGGCAGCACGGCTTCGGCCACCGCGCTAAAGGCGGCCTGCCACTCGGCGCGGGGGGGCGTAATTGCGCCCGGCGCGGCCTTGGCTGGCACCAGCCGGGGGTAGTATATGAGCGCGCCCATCAGCACCATGCCCACCAAGACGCTGAGCAGGATGATGACGAGGTGCGAATGTTTCTGCAAGTCAACGCGCATCTGTAAGATGCCTCCTTGTCGTTGTAAGTCGGGGGTACCCGCCATATTGACTCCGACGGCTGCCGACCGAAGGCCGCAACCGTCGGACGAGTTGCACCTATGGCGCACCCAACGCTTATAGACGCTTGAGACAGGCGGAAAGTTTCTCCGGGCCGGGCTAGGCCGGCCTTGGCGCACCGGCAGTTCAGTCGGGGTGATCCGTCACGGGAGTGGCGTGCCGAGTGGCAATCAGGGCTGCCAGGTACCCAGCAGCAAAGCCATTGTCAATGTTGACTACTGCCACCCCGGCGGCGCAGGAGTTGAGCATCCCCAACAGTGCAGCCAGACCTCCGAAACTGGCCCCATAGCCAACTGAGGTGGGGACCCCGATGACCGGAGTGTCAACCAGTCCGCCGACCACGCTGGCGAGCGCGCCTTCCATGCCGGCGGCCACCACCAGAGCTCCGGCCCGCCGCAAGGTTTCCAGGTGGCTTAGCAGTCGGTGCAGCCCCGCTACGCCCACATCATAGACACGGTGCACGGCCACGCCGGTCGCTTCGGCGGTAACGGCGGCTTCTTCGGCAACCGGCATATCGGAGGTCCCGGCGCTGACGACGGCCACCTCGCCCGGCCGGGCCGCCGCGGTCCCGACGCGAATGATGCGGGCCGGCTCGTGGTACTCGGCCTCCGGGATCAGGGCCTGTACGGCCTTGTAGATCTGGCGTCCCGCGCGAGTGGCCAGCACGACCCGCGCGTGTGCACGCAGACGGAGCATGATGTCGCCGACCTGCGCGGGAGTCTTGCCGGGGCAGAAGACCACCTCCGGGAATCCCGTCCGCAGGGCGCGGTGGTGGTCCACCTTGGTGTGCCCTAAGTCTTCAAAGGGCAAGGTGCGCAGGCGGTCCAAGACGTCCGAGGTGGACATCTCCCCTTGGGCCACCGCGTCCAGCAGTTGACGAATGGTCTGTTCGTCCATGGCAATGCGGCTGCGCGCCGAGCGGGGGGGCGCGACCCCGAGTAGTCGGTAGGCAGATGGGGCCAAGCGCACGTATCGCCTCGGCTATCCCTCTGCGGAAGCCGCGGGCGCTTGGCCTGGGGCAGGCGTCCGCTTGGGCCGGCGTAGCAAGATAACCAGGTCATCGCCCCCCGACATCATAATCGGCTCCCAGCCCTCGTCGGCCAGGCCGTTGAGGCGCTCTGCGGTCTGCGAGACTCGGCCTCCCGCAGGCTTGTGCTCCAGCCGGTATTCGTATTCCGACATTGCTTGCCTCCCTCCCGTATTGCACGTGTCGGCAGCAGGAGACTTCTCCTGCACCTATTTGACTACTTTCGCCGCCAGATACCCGACGACATCGGCCATCGGCGCCACTTCACCGGAATGGTGATAGGCGAGAATCTCTCCCCGACTGGCGCCCAGAGCCCGGGCGGCCAGCAGCATGGCTCCCGTGGCGCCCGTTCCGCACATGGTGATCCCCAGTCGCCGCGCCTCGCGGATGAGCCCTTCCGCGTCCAGGGAGCGGATGAACTCTGCCAGGTGCAAGTCCTGTCGACGGGCGGTGGTAGCAGGGACGTAATGCGACATATCGGTGCTGGCAACGATGACTACGTCCCGGCCTGCGGCAGCTTCGGCCAGGGCGGTCCCGACGCGGCGGGCGCTCTCCAGGCTCTGATCGTCCATCATGATAGGCACGAAGCGCAGGCTTTCGCCATAGAGGTGCTGCAAGAAAGGTAGTTGTACCTCGAGGCTGTGCTCTCCTGAGAGCATAGCGACGCTGTCGGCCATTTCCGGCAAGCGCGCTGCAAGGTCTGCCGCCAGGTCCTCCTCGATCCGCGCCTCACCCAACGGCGTGCGCCAAGCTCCAGAGGTCTGCAGGGCGCCCCGGCTTAGGCGCGAACGGTGGCTGAACCCCACGACGATGACGGAATCCGGCCGACCATCAGCCGCCAGGGCCGCGAAACTGGTCGCCGCCACGTGGCCGGAGTAGGGGTAGCCCGCGTGTGGGCTCACTAAACCGAGGATCGCACGTGGCCCGGTCTCCTTGACCTCCGGCATTACACCCGGTCCCAGCGGACTCACGTATGCCTGCTCGATCTGCTGCAGCAGCGCGGTGCGACTGCCTGCGTAGAACTGCCCGGCCACTGCCGGTTCACGAACTGGTTCGACCATTGTGGCTCACCTCCCTGCGGCCGCGGCGGAGTAAAGCGTGTGTGTCGGGGACGTCGGGGGTCGTCAGTACCCGACGCTTCTCAATTCGCACCTGACGTCAATCTTCAACAAGTAACTCTCTGACCCGCTCCCGGAGCTCCTGCGGCTTGACCATCACCTGGACCCCGTCGCGACGCCGCTGTACTTCTACTTCCCCGCTGTCAGCGGTTCTCCTGCCCACCACCACCCGCAAGGGGTAGCCGATCAGGTCGGCGTCCTTGAACTTGACGCCGGCGCGTTCGTCCCGGTCGTCCAGGAGAGTCTCATAACCGGCTGCTTCCAGGTCAGCCGCGATCGCCTCGGCCAGCGGCGCTAAGTCTCCGCGCTCGGGGTCTAGTAAGAGCACAGCCACGGCAAAGGGCGCCACCGCGGGGGGCCAGGCGATGCCGTTGTCGTCGTGGTGGTGCTCAGCCAAGGCGGCCACCAGGCGGCTGACCCCGATTCCGTAGCAGCCCATGATCAGAGGGCGCTGTTCGCCGTGCTCATCGTCTACCACTGCGTCCAGCGCAGCGGAGTACTTGGCTCCCAGCTTAAAGACGTGTCCTACCTCGATGGCGCGTTGCGCCTGCAAGGCCCCGGAACAGCGACTGCAGGGATCGCCGTGCACCGCTTCGCGCAAGTCAGTGAAGGTCTCCGGCTGGAAATCTACCCCTGGGTCTGCCCCGACCAGATGGGCATCGGCCTGGTTGGCACCGACGACCGTGTCAGACATGGCCGCGATCTCGCAGTCAGCGATGATCCGGACCGTGTTCGGCAGGCCGATGGGGCCGGTAAAGCCGACCGGTCCGCCCGTGATCTGTTCAATCTCCTCCGGCGTAGCCATGCGCAAGTCAGCGGCGCCCAGGAAGCCGGCCAACTTGAACTCGTTGAGTTCGCGGTCGCCTCGAACCAGAGCGGCGACGAAGCGGTCGTCGGCGCGGTAGAGCAGCGTCTTGATCAAGCGATCGGGCGGCAACCCCAGCATCGCGCAGACCGCCTCGATGGTTCTGGCCATGGGCGTGGAAACCAGGCGAGGCCCCTCAGCGCGGGAGCGGGGCGAGCCGGGCTCCGGCGGGCGGGCCGCGGCGCACTCGGCGTTGGCGGCGTACCCACAGCTAGAGCAGATAAAGATGGTGTCCTCGCCCGACTCGTTGAGGACCATGAATTCGCGGGTGTCATGTCCGCCCATGGACCCCGCCTCCGCCTCCACGATCTGCACCGGCAGGCCCAACCGCTGGAAGATGCGCACGTAAGCGTCGTACATGGCCTGGTAGGAATGCTCCAGGCCTGCCTCGTCTATGTCGAACGAGTAGGCGTCTTTCATGGTGAATTCCTTGACGCGGATCAGCCCGCCCCGGGGCCGGACTTCGTCGCGGAACTTGGTCTGGATCTGGTACAAGGTGAGGGGAACCTGTCTGTAGGAGGTCACGTCCCGCGCCACCAGGTCGGTGATGACCTCTTCGTGAGTAGGGCCAAGACAGAACTCCCGGTCGTTGCGGTCTTTCGTGCGCAAGGGCGGGGGCTGGAAGGTGGTCCACCGTCCGCTGCGCTCCCACAGCTCGCGCGGATGCAGCACGGGCAGCAGCACCTCGACGGCCCCGGCGCGGTTCATCTCCTCCCGCACGATCTGCTCAACCTTGCGCAATACGCGCAGCCCCAGCGGCAGGAAGGAGAAGACCCCGGCAGCCAGGGGCCGTACGAAACCACCGCGTATCAATAATCGGTGACTGGGGATCTCGGCCTCCGCCGGGGCTTGGCGCAGGGTGGGAAGGTAGTACTGGGATGCTCGCACTGGGAGACCTCCTGGTGGTCGTGAACGCGGACCGTGGCAACAACGCGACCCATGATACTAGCTCTGCAACGAAGAGACAAGGGAGACCCGGTAGGGTCTCCCTTGGAGAGTGGCGCAGGATGTGGCCCCGGCCCTATCCCGGCCGAGGTGGTGGTGGGGGTGGGGGCATGGGCGGCTTCGGGGTTGCCGGAGGCGCCTGCGGTGGTGCCTGAGGTGGAGGCGCCTGAGGTGGAGTCGGCTGCGGCGGTGGAGCCTGGGGCGGGGGCGCAGCCTGGGGAGGCGGCGCTTGGGCCGGAGGCGCCTGCGTGGGCGGCGCCGGTGGGGCAGCGGGAGGCATGGCAGCCGGCCCCCCTCCCGTGTAACCCGGCATCACCGGCTGCGCCTTGCCGCGCTTGCCGGAGCGCGTGACCAGCACTACGGCCAGCACCACCGCGGCGATAACCACCGCCGCGACGACCAGGATGATCGGTACGGATTCCTTCCAGGACTGATCCTTGCCTTGCTGGATGTTCGACTGGGCCGTGGAGATGTACTCGTCTACCCAGGGCGTATGAGGTGCGAGGGCCTTGACCTTGTCAAGCAGGCGTAGGGCGGACTTGTAGTGGGCCACGTCCATTTTGTCCATGGCCCGGCGCCACAGGGCAGTGGTGGGACCTTCCTGGGGCTGTACGCCCACCTCTTTGATGAACTCTCTGACCACCGAGACCGGTACAAGAAAGTTCATCCCCGCCACTTCTTTGACTTCCGTCTCGCCTTCGGCGGACTGCGTCTCGGAGGTCGCCCCCCAAGTAACCAGGCCGATCACCCGTCCCGACTCATCTATGGCAGGGCCGCCACTGTTTCCGTGGGTGACGGCGGCATCAGTCTGTAAAGCGTCCCAGCCGCCTGCCATCTTCTTGCGGGCGCTGACCACGCCCCGGGTGAAGGTGGGCTCTACGGGGGAAGTCTGTTTGAGATACGACTGGAAGGTGGCGTCTCCTGGGTAGCCGATCGCGTAGATCTGGTCTCCCACGCGCAGGGAGGTATCGTCGCCCAGCGGCGTAGTCACGAAGTTGGTGCCCTCCACTTTGAGAATGGCCACGTCTTTGCCGGGCGCGGGCTCGCCTACCTTCTTGATCTCGGCGGGTAGCGCCTTCTCCTCAGCGTTCTTGCCGCCCACGGCCAGGCCGGGTGCAGCCAGGAATTTCTTGTCCAGGTCGCTGATCTCCATGTAGTGGGCATACCAGCTGAAGGCTGCATCGATCAATTGGTCAATCAGGTCCTGACTGACTTCGCCGCCGGCGGCATCGGTGAAGTCCTTGATGTCTTGCTTGACCATGCCGACTAGCACGTCTCTGGCAAAGCCGTTCTTGAGAGCTTCCTCATCTTCAGTGACGACGTGGGCGTTGGTTACCAGGTAGCCGTCGGGAGTGATGAAAAAGCCGGAGCCCTGCATCACGATCTCGGGGTCAAAGGAGCGCTTTTCGCTGGCCGGCACCAGGTAGTCGAAGATGTTGTTGAGTATCTCCTCCACAGCGGCCACGCGGATGGCGCTCTCGTCGTCAGCGGAGAGCTCTCCTGCCTGCACCTTGGCAATCAGGCGCTGTTTGAGCAGCTCCTGGCGCGAAGCTGGGAAGCTGGCCATAGGAACCGTGATGTGAGCACCGTAGACGGCGAAGATGCAGACGACGGCGGGTTTGGCCAGGTCAAACAGGCGTGCGGCATGCCCCGACTGACCACCGCCTTCGGCAAAGCTGTCAGGCGCGACCGTTAGGACAAGAAGCAGCAGCGCAGTGGCGATCAGGACGGCGGGGCGACAGGGACGGCTGGGGCAGTTGCGAGTCGACATACTTCTCTACCTCCGGGGGGGTCAAGGTGGGTCGTGCAACGTACGCCGTCGGAACGCAAGCCAATTCTATGCGACTATTCGGCGTGAGATGATGAACTCCTTCCGGAGACGAGAAAAAAAGGGGACAATGGTCGTTATACAAAGGCGGTGCCCCAACGCCGGTTCTACCCTTCAGTCTCGAGACACCGTAGGATGCCCCCGAAGATGATGCCGCAAACGATCAGGGCCAGGCAGTGGAAGGCGACCAGCCCCGCGGCTACGGTGACCCAGCCGAAAGTCGCGCTGCTCAAAATGGACTTCTGATAGGCACCCCAGACACCACCGTACACCAGTCCGAGGACAAACAGGGTTACGCCACCGATCACGACTCCCTGCAGCCAGGAGGCAGGAGGCGATTCGCGATGCACGAAGCCCGCAGGAACTCGCCCCAGCAGCCGCAGGCGCAGGCCGCCCTTGCGAATGAGATAGTACTTGTCATGGGCCTCGGGGGAGAACCAGCTGCGCGCATCACTGAGGCTCACAACGACGAAGCCGGCCAAGAGCAGTGGCACGGGCAAGAGGACTAGGTTAAGTACGCTATGCGGGAGGGGTGCCAGCGCCGCGCCAGTCATCATAAGCAGCGCACCGACCGTGGCGCCCACGTAACTGCGCATGCCCGTCTGGCGGTAGACCGACCAACTGATCGCTGCCTGCCACAGGCAATAGCCGGTGAACAGTCCCCACCAGAGCGGGGGGACCTGGCGCAGGAAGTTGGGGTAGTAGCTAAGGAAGGCCAGAATCTCGGGGAGCATCAGTGTGGTTCCGCGGCGGGGAAAACGCAGTCAGGGACTCAGCAACTGCTTCACCTCGGCGAGCAGCGCCTGGGCCGCCTCCGCCACCGGTACGCGGCGGACGACCTCTCCCCGCCGGAAGAGTGCCACTGCCTCGCGGCCCGCGGCCAGGCCGACGTCTGCGTGTCGGGCCTCCCCCGGGCCGTTAACCTCACAACCCATCACGGCTACTACCAGGGGGGCAGTGAGACCGTCCAGCGCTTGGCGCACTTCCTCGGCAATCGGGCGCAGGTCTATCTGACAGCGCCCGCAGGTGGGGCAAGCCACCAGCACCGGGCCGGACAGCAGGTTCAGCGCCTGCAGGATCTGCCGACCGGCCCGCACCTCCGCAGCCGGGTCGTCTGTCAGTGAGACCCGCAGAGTATCTCCTAGTCCCTCGGCCAGTAGAGTCCCCAGCCCCACCGCCGAGCGCACCACTGCCTCCAGGCCCAGGCCGGCCTCGGTGATGCCCAGATGAAGCGGGAGATCACTCTCGGCCGCGAAGAGCCGGTTGGCCCGGACGGTCCGGAGCACATCCGAGGCCTTGAGGGAAACAACCAGGTCGCAGAAGCCGAGGGCCTGAGCCTCGGCCACCATGCGGTGCGCGGCGGCTGCCATAGCCGCCGCCGTGGGGCCACCGTGCTGTTCGAGCGATTCGCGCGGCAGTGACCCGGCATTGACTCCGATGCGGACCGGAATGCCAGCTTCCCCGGCCGCCTCCAGCACCGCGGCCAGCCGTTCGGGGCCGCCCAGGTTGCCGGGGTTGATCCGGAGCTTCGCTGCGCCGCAGTGGGCCGCCTCCACCGCCAGCCGGTAGTCGAAGTGGACATCGGCCACTACCGGCAGCGGCGATTCGGCACAGATGCAGCGGAAGGAATCCATTACCCCAGCCTTGGGTACGGCCACCCGCACTAGGTTCGCTCCGGCCGCAGCGACCTGTTTGATCTGCTCCAGCGTAGCTTTGGCGTCGCCGGTGTCGGTCTTGGTCATCGTCTGGACCGAGATGGGCGCGCCCCCACCGATTTGCAGCGTACCCACCTGTACGGGCCGACTGGAACGGCGGTCACGCGAGTTGTGGGCGTCGGTGGTCATGGCTGACGGTGCCCAGCGCAGCGCGCGGGGTTGCCTGCCTGGCTGGCGCCGCTATCTGGGGGCAATTCCAGCGTGCGGCTAGGGCGACCCGTGCATGATCAGGTTGGCCAGGTCGTTGAAGGTCAGGGTCACAATTAGACCCATCAGCAGGACGAAGCCAACAACCTTGACTAGATGCTCCAGTCGGGCATCAATGCGTCGTCGGATGGCCGCTTCGAAGCCCAGCAGCAGGAGTATGAACCCGTCCAACGGCGGTATGGGCAGCAGGTTGAAGACGGCCAGATTCGCACTGAGAAAAGCGCCGAAGGTGGCCACTGCCGCCCACCCCAGTTGGGCCTGCTCATAGGTCATGGCGATAATGCTCACCGGGCCGCCCGGAGTCGCCGCCAGCTTGCGACTGATCAAGCCGCGCAGCGACTGCACGATAAGGCGCACGGAGTCCACGGAGGAGATGGCACCGTACTGTACGGCTTTGCCCAGAGAGACGGGGCGAGTCGGCGTGGTCAGGGTCACGCCCATGCGGCCGATGGTTACGTGCGGCGTCTCCAGTTGCCCCTGGGCGTTTACCTTCATCACCCGTGCTTGGGTTGGCTCGGTCGCCACAGGCACCTGAACCTCGGTGCCTCCCCGCTCCACGGTAAGTACGATGGTCTTGCCGGGCCGCAGGGAGGTGTAGGCCACGATATCGCTCTGCTGAAGCAGCTCAAAGGACAGCCCCAGCCGCTCGCGCACCAGTCGCTCCGCCGCTTCGGGAGAGGACACGGTCGCCCCCGTCGGGAGGGCGGGGAGATGAACCACCTGGATGGCGTTGCTCAGATCAGTGGCCTCGATGCTGGCGAAGGCGACACGGCGCTGCGGGCCGTCGGGCAGCGCTAACCGCGTCGCCAGATCTACCGGGGCTCCCACTAGACTGTCTTCCGCTTGCATGATCCGGTCGCCGGGTTGCAGACCGGCCTGCGCCGCGGGGGAGTTTGGTCGAACTGCGGCGATGCTCATTCCGCGGCGGGAGCCGTCGACAGCGACGATCTGGTCGTGCTTTTGCAGCCGGCTGCGGGAAGCGGGTGTGTTGGGAAAGACGTTCCCCACCACGTTGCCTGGGGCATTGGGGACGGGCAGGCCCTGGAAGTAGGTGACTGCCGTGTACAGCAGTACCGCCAGAACGAGATTCATAGTCACCCCGGCGAGGATAACCAGGGCGCCTACCCAGCGGGAACGGCTATGGAAGCCGCCTTCCACGTCTACCTCTCCCGGCTCCATTCCGGCGATAGTTACAAACCCGCCCAGGGGAACCCACCGCACCGAATAACGGGTCTCACCACGCGTGAATCCGAAAATAGGCGGGCCAAAGCCGAGAGCAAACTGGTCTACTCGCATTCTGGCCCACTTGGCGACCAGGAAGTGCCCGGCCTCGTGGAAGAAGATGCAGAGCCCCAGGAGAATGATAGCCGAGGCGATCCCCCAGGCTGAAGAGGTTACTTGTTGCAGTATCTCCATGCACTGACTCCTTGCGGCCGGCCAAGTGGCGGCCCGCGGGGTCCGCTACGCCTGCTCCACAAACCGTCGGGCCCGGGCGCGTCCCCACTCCTCCGCTGCCTGCACCTCCGCCAGACTGCCCACGGGCAGGGCCTCATGCGCTTCCAGGCAGCGCTCTAGCACCCGGGGAATGCCGGTAAAGCGCAGCCTGCCCTGCAAGAAGGCCTCAACGGCGACCTCATCTGCCGCGCTGAGTACTGCCGGGTAGCTTCCCCCGGCTTCTCCCGCCTCGCGTGCCAAGCGCAAACACGGAAAGCGGCCTTGGTCAGGCACGCTGAAGGTCAGCTGCCCCTGCGCCGGCAGGTCTATCCGGGGTACCTCGTTCTCCCAGCGCTCCGGGTAACTGAGCGCGAACTGGATGGCCACCCGCATGTCAGGTTGCCCCAGCTGGGCCACGGCGGCTCCGTCGTGGAACTGCACCGCCGAATGTATAACGCTCTGGGGATGCAGGATTACCTCAATCTGGCGGAATTCCAGTCCGAACATCCATTTCATTTCGAAGATCTCGAAACCCTTGTTCATCAGTGTGGCGGAGTCCACGGTCACCTTCGGCCCCATCTTCCAGGTGGGGTGAGCCAAAGCCTGGTCCGGTGTGACTTGAGAGAGGCTGCCGGGCTCACGGTTGGCGAAAGGCCCCCCCGAGGCGGTGAGCAGCACCTTCTCGACCTCGCGCCGGTTCTCTCCGCGCAGACACTGCCATACCGCCGAGATCTCGCTGTCCACGGGTCTCAACTCTGCGCCGGCGCGGTCGGCAGCGCGAATGACCAGGTGCCCTGCAGCGACCAGCGGCTCCTTGTTGGCCAGCGCTACGTCCGAACCCACTTCCAGCGCCGCCAGGATCGAGGCCAGCCCCGCCCCGCCGGAGATCGCCGCCACCACTAGGTCGGCTCGAATCTCTCTGACCAGGTCGCAGATTCCCTCGTCTCCGACGCGGAGTCGCAAGTCTGAGTTCCGGCGCAGGGTCTCGGCAGCCTCGGCATCGGCCAGGGCCACCGCAGAGACTCCGAACTCGGCAGCCTGCCGGGCCAGGGTCACCGCGTCCCGCCTGGCCGCCAAGGCCACCACTCGCAGGCGATCCGGGTGACGCGCCACGATCTCCAGGGCCTGGCGTCCGATGGAACCGGTGGAGCCGAGGATGGCTAGGGTCTTTTCTGTCATGGGTTGGGGCTCCGGCAAGGCACTGGGCCTGCTCCTGCGCAAGAATAGGCAGCGCAGGGGAGGGTTGTCAAGGCGGTGGGCGGGGAGGTCTCTGGCCGCTCGCCGCGGAACATCACCAGGGACGTTCATGGCGACCGAGCCCTCGCTGCAACCAGTGCGTGAGCCTGCACGGCGCCTCACCGCGGGCCAGCGCGGCTGCCTAACTGGCTGCTTCATCGTCGCGCTGCTAAGCGCCGTCGCGATGGTTGCCGTCGGTTGGTGGGTGCGAGAAACCATGCGCCGAGACCCGCAGGCCTCCGCTCGGCTGCTCTTCCCAGGCGCGCCGGAGACTCCGGTGAGGGTAGAGCCTGGAGGTCTGACGCGGCGGCTCGACGTGGACATGTTGCTCGTCGGCAGTGTCGCTTGGTCGCCGGACGGCCGCCATGTTGCCCTGTGCGGTATGCCGGGTATGAGCTTCCGCCGTTTCCTGCAGCCTCCGCAACGAGTGGCGCCCTGGGACATTCCCAAAGCTCAGGAAGGCCAGCGGCGGCGCATCCAGCAGATGATGGCGGGCCGTGTCTATCTGCTGGACGTATCCACCAACACCAGCCGTACCGTTCGTTCTCCGGAGGCTGGGGCGGAGGCGGAGAGGATCGCCTGGTGGCCGGATGGGCGGCTGCTGATGTTCACGGGGCCGCCCTACTTTACCATGGACGAGACGCCCCGGGACGACTATGGGCCTCGGCGGCTGTGGCTGGTCAACCCCACCGACAACAGGGCCGAGCAGGTCGCGGAGCTCAAAGGCGCGCCCTTCCTGTCGCCCGGCGACCGGGGCGTGGCCTTCACCATGAGCCTAGGGACAGGCAAGCGGCAGGCGTACGTGCTCCTGCCGACTGCCAGCGGCCCTGTGCTCAGAGAGTTACCCGCCGCCGGGGGCTCGGTCTTCACTTGGGACAGTCGGGGCAACCTCTACTGTTGGCGCAGCCCACCGGAAGGTCAACGTTGGGCGGTAGTCCGAGTCGTCCTGCCCGAGGGGAAGACCATCCCGGTGCAAGTAAGCGAAAGGGAGGGCCGGAGCGTCGCTTCGGTGAGTGCGGATGAGCGGGTGATGACGCGGGCTTACCCGGCGGACGGCAAGACGCAGGCGCTCTTCGCGGTCAACCCCGCCACCGGCGTTGCCCGGCGGCTAAGCGAAGCCTTGCCTCCGGGCCTCGGCGTCCTGCGTGCCCGGCTCCTGCAGGGCCGGTGGCTGCTGGTGGAGCATATGCGCCACAGCAACAGCGGTACGCGGTACCGCCTGTACGGCTATCATCTGGCGCAGGGACGCTTCTACCCAGTGACGGACTGGGGAACTATGAGCATGTTACACGCTCCGCAATCGAGCAGTCCCGCCGGCGACGTCGTCTTGCTGGAACAGATGATCCGTCCGGAGAACGTGCTCCGCATGTTCACAGGCAGCTTCGCCGCAGAACTATGGCTGCTGCGCCTCAATGAGCGCCAACTTTTGGCTCAGCCCCCGGTGGGACCGGAGGCATGGGGGGGCGAGCTGGACGGAGGAGATCCGACAAAGGAGCAGCCATGAGCGAGTCTGCCTGGCCCGGCGGGCCGATAGAGGTTTTCTTGGTGGACGTAGACGGCACCCTGACGGACGGAGGAATGTACTACTCCGAGCAGGGGTTGGCCCTAAAGCGCTTTGACGTGAAGGACGGCCTGGGCCTGGTGCGGTTGCGGGAGGCGGGGGTGGAGATTGCCATCATCAGCTCTGATGTATCGCCCATCATCGCGGCGCGCCTCGAGAAACTGGGCGCCGCGCGCCTGGTGCTGGGCTGTGATGACAAGGGGCGGGCAGTGCGAGAGATTCTGGAGGAGCGGGGGGTAAGGCCGGAGGAGGCTTGCTACATGGGCGACGATGTGAGTGACCTACCCGCCTTCCGCGAGGTGGGGCACACCGCTGCTCCCGCGGATGCGGTGCCCCAAGTCTGCGCTGCTGCTCAGTACGTGACGACTGCCTCCGGCGGTCACGGCGCCGTCCGCGAGGTCTGCGACTTGATCCTGGCCGGGCTGGAACCTCGTCCTACATCCCGCCCGGATTGAGCCAGCCGACGATCACGTAAGCCAGGGCAGCGATCAGCGCGGCCATGGGCAGCGTCAGGATCCATGCTCCCAGGATGTTCCCCACCACTCCCCAGCGCACGGCCGTCAGCCGCCGGGACACGCCCACCCCCATGATCGCCGAGGAGATGACGTGGGTGGTGCTAATGGGTGCACCCAGATGAGTGCAGATCTGGATGACGGTAGCCGCCGAGGTCTCCGCCGCGAAGCCGTGGATGGGCTGGAGCTCCATCACCTTGCGCCCTACCGTCTTGATGATCCGCCAGCCCCCGGCGGCGGTACCGAGGGCCATGAACGCGGCGCAGGTAACTTTGACCCAGACGGGGATGACGAACGAGCTGAGGTAACCGCCGGCCACCAGCGCCATGGTGATCATGCCCATGGAGTTCTGCGCATCGTTGCTCCCGTGACTGAAAGCCATAAAGCCGGCGGATACCACCTGTAGCCGGCGGAAGGGCCGGTTGAGCTTTCGGGATGGAATCTTGCCGAAGAGATGGTAGAGCAGCACCATGAACAGCCAGGCGCCCACCAGGCCCACGAGGGGGGAGATGATGAGCGCCACGATTACCTTGGTCACGCCCGCCACAGCGTACATCTGATAGGAGAACTGCCAGTAGAGGCAGCCGTGGGCCAAGCCCACTTGCGTGCCGCGCGCCGCCGCCGCGCCGACCACGCCGCCGACAATGGCGTGCGTGGAACTGCTGGGCAGCCCCAGGTACCAGGTGATCAGGTTCCAGGCGATGGCGCCGAAGAGGGCGGCCAGTACGACGTTGGGATTGATGAACTCGCTGCGGACGATCCCCTTGCCGATGGTGGTCGCCACAGCCACGTTAACCAGGGCGCCCAGCAGATTCAGCCCGGACGCCATGATGATGGCGTTGCGGATGCTCAAAGCGCGAGTCAGGACGCTGGTGGCGATGGCGTTGGCTGCATCATGGAAACCCATGATGAAGGCAAAGGTGAGGGCTCCGCAGACGGTGAGAATCAGCGACAGCTCAGGCATTCTTGACAATCACGGTTTCCAGCAGATTGGCCACGTCCTCGCAGGAGTCCAGCGTCTTTTCCAGGAACTCGTAGATCTCTTTCCACTTGATGATCTGGCGTGCGTCCTCCTCCCGCTCGAACAAATCGGCCAGCGAGCGCTTCAGGGACGCGTCGCCCTCGTTCTCCAGGGCGTTGACCGCGGCGCAGAAATCGGTCTCCTCCAGCCGAATGCTCTCCAGGTCGCGCACGGTGTCATGCACCACAGCTACGGCCTGCTGGATCAGTCTGGCCATCTCCCGGGTATGCTCGTCGGGGGCCTGGATTTTGAAGATGCGGAAGCGGTCTATGGTGCCTTTGATCATGTCTATCGTCGAGTCGAGGCTCTCGGCGACGGTGTAGATGTCCTCGCGGTCGAGCAAGACCGGAGTCACGAACGTGGCGTTCAGCTTGCGGACGATGTCGTGCACAATGGCGTCGGCTTTGTGCTCGATCTCGTCAATCTGCTCCACGGACAGGTCCAGCCGGCTGAAGTCCTCCATCAGCCTCTCCAGGCAGTCGGCGGCCTCTACCGCCTGGGTGGCCAGGTCGTGAAACAGGGAGAAGAAGTAATGCTCCCTTGGCAGCAGGCTTTGCATCACATTCTGCACTCGAGCGACGAATCCATTGGGCATAGCGCGCACCCGCCCTCCTTGTTGGCGACGGCTTCGCCGCTCGGGGGCGCGAGACCTTCTTGCGGGAAGGAGATTGCGCAATTCGGAGGAAGTAGAGCCCGGCGCGTCGGCTTTCCGCCGTTTGCCTCGTTCCGTGCGCTCCAGGGATAGCCATGCGAAACCGCTTGAATGATCTGCCTCCTCGCGACTGGCTGCTGTTCCAGAAGTCGTGGTTCATACACAACCCGCCGCCGCGTGAGAAGGGGGTGCGGCTGCATCCCGCCAAGTTCCCCGAGACCCTGTGCCGGGAGTTCATCGAGTTCTTTACCAAGCGGGGGCAGACGGTCCTGGACCCCATGGCGGGGACGGGCAGTGCGCTGGTCGCGGCGCTGCGCTGCGGTCGGTCGGCGATCGGTGTGGAACTAAACCCCCGCTATACCGCCATTGCGCAGCAGCGGATCACGGCGGAGCTACACGAGCGCTTGTCCCTGGAAGACGCGAGTGTCTCCGGACAGGTCATCCAGGCCGATGCGCGAGACCTGCCCGACCTGGGCCTGGCGCCGGTGGACTACGTGCTCACCAGTCCGCCCTACTGGGACATGCTCCGCCGCCAAGGCTTTGAGACGCAGAAGAAGCGCCGGGAAAGCCCGGACCTGGACCTGTACTACTCCGACGACCAGGCCGACCTGGGCAACGTGGACGACTACGGCGAATTCCTGGCCCAGTTGGTGACCATCTACCGGCGGGTGGCGGAGGTTATGAAGCCCGGCGCCTACGCCACGATCATCGTCAAGAACGTGAAGAAGGGCGGGACCGTGTATCCGCTCGCCTGGGACCTGGGGCACCTGGTCGGCGAGTTCCTCCTGCTCAAGGATGAGAAGATCTGGTGTCAGGACAACCAGCGGCTGGCTCCGTACGGCATGGGTAACACCTGGGTCAGCAACACGATGCACCACTACTGCCTGAACTTCCGCAAACCCCCGCCGCCGAAGGCGTCCGCGGCCGTTGGACGCGGGAGGAAGCAAAGGACCTCTGAGGAGGTGACAGATGACCGCAGTGATCCGGCAGCAGACGCTTGAGGCGCAGGTCGTAGTAGTCGGCGGAGGCCTGGCCGGGGTCTGCGCGTCCCTGGCCGCTGCCCGGCATGGAGCAGCGACAGTCCTGGTGCAGGACCGGCCGGTCCTGGGCGGCAACAGTAGCAGCGAGATCCGCGTGCATGTGACCGGCGCAGATTGCAGCGGCGGACGGCCCGGCTTCCGCGAAGGCGGGCTGCTGGAGGAAATGCGCCTGGAGGAAGCGGCGCGCAACCCGGACCGTAATTCCTGCCTGTGGGACCTGATCCTGTGGGAGAAGGTTACGGCCGAGCCCGGTCTCACCCTCCTGCTGAACACCACCTGCAGCACTGTCGAGAAAGCCGATAGTCAGATCAGGGCCATCACCGGCCGACAGTTGACCACGGAGACGGAATACACGCTCCGCGCCGACTACTTCGTTGACTGCACGGGGCATGGCACCCTGGGCGCTCTGGCCGGCGCCGACTTTGCCCAGGGTCGGGAGGGGCCGGAAGCGTACGGCGAGCCGCACGCCGAGGGTCCGGACCACAAGACCATGGGTGCCAGTCTGCTGCTCTGGGCGCGGGAAGCAGACCATCCGGTCCCCTACACCGCGCCCGCCTGGGCGCGCAAGTTCACCCGTCCCGAAGACCTGCCCCACCGCCTGCGCGACGCGTCGCCCGATCACGGCTACTGGTGGGTGGAATACGGCGGTGAGTTAGACATCATCCACGACACCGAGCAGATCCGCGACGAGCTGATCGCCTGCTTGCTGGGGGTCTGGGACTATTTCAAGAACTATAGCGGCCGATCGGACGCGGCGAACTGGGAGATGACCTGGTGGGGGTTCCTGCCCGGCCATCGCGAATCCCGCCGGCTGCTGGGGCCGCATGTCCTGACGGAGAACGATCTCCTGGAGAACCGACAATTCGACGACGCCATCGGCCACGGCGGCTGGCCGATTGACACTCATCCGCCCGGCGGCATCTTCGCGCCCGAGCCGCCCTGCGCTTTCTACCACGCTACGGAGGTCTACCAGATTCCGCTGCGGTCCTTATACTCGCGGAACGTGCCCAACCTGTTCATGGCCGGGCGGAACGCTTCCTGCACGCATATGGCCATGGCCTCCACCCGGGTGATGGGAACCTGCGCGGTAATGGGGCAAGCGGCGGGTACAGCTGCGGCCCGCTGCGTGCGGACGGGAGGCTTGCCGGCGGAGTTAACGGCGGAAGAGGTCGCCGCGATCCAGGAGGATCTGCTTCGCGATGACCAGTTCATCCCCGGCCGGCCCGCGCGCGATCCCGGGAACCTAACCCGTCAGGCGAGAGTGACGACTTCCTCCGCGGCAGAGGGCTGTTCACCCGAGGCAGTCCTGGACGGTTGGACCCGGTCTCTGGGCGACGAGAGCCACCAGTGGCGCTCTGCGGCGGGCGCGGCCCTACCGCAGCACCTGGAGCTGACCTGGCCGGAACCGATGCGGATTCGGGAAGTGCATCTGACCTTCGATACCGGCTTTGAGCGGCCGCTCTGCCTGACCAACAGCGATTCGTTCACAGCCAAGATGGTGCGGGGGCCCCAGCCGGAGACGGTGCGCGACTATGAACTGCTCGCGCGGATTGGCGGGGAATGGCGATTACTGCACGAGGAGCGCGGCAACTACCAGCGCAAGCGGGTCCATCAGGTGCAGGCCGAGGGCGTGCAGGCGCTGCGCCTGGTAATCCGGGGTACCCAGGGCGTCCCCGAGGCGCGGGTCTTTGAGGTGCGGGTGTACTGACGAATCAGGAGGCCAACCGGACTGATGTCCACCAGCGAGAAACGGCTGCGACTTCACAACGGCGCGGAGATCGAGTTGCGTTTCGAAAACGAGTCATTCCTGGGCTTGGGGGAGGTGCGAGTCCACGGAGTGCCCCTCCGCGGCGGTACCTGGCCGTTGCGTCCCCAGATCACTACGCCGGACGGGCTGCGCTACGAGCGGTTCGAGCTCTTGGAGGTAGTGCCGGAACAGGACACCTATCTGCTGCGGGTGCGACTGCGAGCCTCCGCCGCGGGACCTCATCCCCGCTTTGACTACTACCGTTCTATGGTGTCCACCGCCTTGCCGGAGCACCCGGTGGAGGACTTGCTGGAGTGGCGGCTCACCCCGCTGCGGCAAGAGATTGGCGGAGAAGCGTGGGACGGGTTCGCCTATGCATATCGTTTCCTGAGCGACCATCGCAAGATCCACCGTCTGCTCGACTGGGCCACCTGGGAAATCGGCGGGCAAGCCGAGGACAACCTGCTCATCTCCCGCACTTGCTTCTCGCCGGTGGAGGCGCAACTGACCAGGGCCGGCCGGTATACCACTTCGGAGGAGTACGGCCCTTCACCCGACCATGTTGAGTGGACCTTTATGCAACTGCGGCCCCGCTTCGGGGCAATGCAGTGCTTCGACTACCAGTGGAACCCGCGCGGCAGCCTCTTGCTGGCCTGGGACCGCCCCGACTACATCAACGGTCTGGTGCACAAGGAGGCGGGCAGCAACTGGGTGCAGGTGGTGGATGAGCATTGGTTCGAGCTGACCGGCGACGCCCGACCTCCGGCACGATGGGTGCTCTTCCACCCGGGCGACGGCGAAGAGACGGTGGCGACGGGCCGCACGCGCTGGATGCGCTGCTGGCAGTGGTCCCGCGAGCACTACGGGCAGCAGGTGGGGATCGTTCCGGTGCGGGCTCCGCTTATGTACCAGGTGGAGGCCTTCCCCGAGGCGGGCCAGCCGGAGACCGGCGTGGCCATCTCTGAGAACCTGCGCGAAGTGATTCTCCCTCGGGCGGCGGAGCTGGGTTACGAAGCCATCTTCTTTGGCCCGCGTTGGAGGTGCGCTGCCGCCGAAGATGCGCCTGATAGGCTGACAAATCACGCTCATTCCGTCTGTGCCCCCTATGACTATCGGTTCGCTGAGGAATGGGGCGGAGACGAGTTGATGCGTAGCGTATGCGAGACGGGTCGGCGATTGGGCGTGGCGGCCATGCCCTGGCTAGCCGCTCATCTGGCTATCTGCTTTCCCGATTCACCGCTGCTCAGGGAGCATCCCGATTACCTGGTGCGCGACATTTTTGGCGGCCGGTACTCCGGCGGGTATGCCGAGATCGCGTCGGGCGATCTGGCTGGGGCCTTTGGCGATCATTGGTTCGAATGCCTACGCCACAACGTGGAGCGGGTGGGGGTCCAGGCCTGGTTCTTCGACTCCTACCCCAATCTAGCCGCCATGCCGGTCAACTTCGCCGACCCGCTCTTGCGGCCGGGAATCCACCGGCTGTGGGAGTTCCAGGCCTGGTGTCAGGAGCAAGGAGTGTACTGGGAGATCGAGGGGGACGGCCCCTTCGGTATCGCCTCGTGCGGCATCGGGGGAGCGGGCACCGGGGTAGGGCAGCATACAGGGATGTTCCACGGGAACTTCTTCAGCGACTACGCCGGGGAGCGGGCCTACAGCCTGATTGACGCCAACCTGCGTGTGGAAGAGAACTGGATCGATAATGGATGGGTGCACCGGACCGACTACTTCCGTTCCCTGGCGGCGCGCGGGCCGCTCTGTCCTTCCAGCAGCCCATACTCGCCCACTCTGTGGAAGTGGGTGACGCCGGAGGTGGTGGCCTGGAACCGCGCCTATGTCCGAGCCCGACCGCTGATGGATGTGCCCCGGCTGCTGCCCGACGACGCCGGGCTGGTGTGGAACTCCTTGACACAGCCGGGAGCAGTCATCTGGTCGTTTGGCCGACAGGACACGGAGTTGCCCTGCCGGGGGCAGGTGACCGACCTGCTCAGCGGAGAGGTCATCGGTGGGGCGGAAGTTCTGCGACTGAGGCCGTGGCGCGTCTACCAGGTGGAGTGCTGGTAGCTAGAGGCCAGCGGAAGACATGCTCAGCCATCATGCGGCGAGCCCGCCTTGCCTCCGCCTCCCACCTGCTCCCACTTTTCCAGCTCCACTACCTCGGCCAGCGTGCTTCCCGCGTCTATCTCCGCCTTCTCCCGGCTCTCGCGCTCGACTACGGCCAGGGCCCGGTTGGCGATCTCTACCACCCGCTCCTGGGGAATGACCACTACCCCGTCGTCGTCTGCGATCACCCAGTCGCCGGTGCGGATCGCTACCCCCGCGATCTTGAGCGGCACCCCTATCATCCCCATCCCCTTGGGGTCCCCCGCAGCAGGGGCAACCTTGCTGCAAAAGGCGGGGAAGCCCAGCTCCCGGATGGGGCCGCTGTCGCGCAGGGCTCCGTGAATGACGATGCCGGCCAAGCCCTTCGAGAGGCAGGACTTGGTGGCTTCTTCGCCCCAGACGGCCGGTCCCTCGCCGCGGGCGTCCACGAAGAGCACGCTACCCGGCGCAGCCTGGTCAATCGCCTCCACCGGCTTGGCCCAATCGCCGGGGTAGGTCCACACGGTCAGCGCCGGTCCTATGCAGCGCGCACCGGGGAACAGCGGGCGAATCCCCTCCACCCAGCCGCCGCGGTGCATGGCGTCGGTCACCTGCGCTGCCTGGCACATCTCCAGGATCTCCCGGATCTGCTCCGCGCCGCCCCGCTTGTAGAGTTCGGTCGCAACGGCCTCCCCCGTCTGCATGGCGCGCAGGATGATCTCGGTGGCCTCCCTGGCATCCGGAGCCTTGGTGATCGCGCCGCCGACGATGATGATGGACGCTCCCGCCGCCACCGCCTGGGGCGCGGTTTCGGAGTTCAATCCGCCGGCGGCAGCGATGGGTAAGTCAACTGCCCCGGCCACCGCCCGAATCGCGTCCAGGGGAGTCTCCCCGCGCATCTGCACGTCAATGGGCAGGTGCACGCCAATGATCGCCGCGCCCAATTCCTGCACCCGCCGCGCCCGATTAGGCGGGTCTGCCACCTCGGCCAGGTCAATCATGATCCGCGCGTCGTAGCGCTGCCCGGCTTCCACGCACTCCACGATGGTGGCATCCGAGGCCGCTCCCAGCACCGCCACTACCGAGGCCCCGGCCTGCGCGGCCATCTCCACCTCCGCCCGCCCGGCGTCCATCGTCTTCATGTCGGCGACGATGGTGTGGTCGGGGAAGCGGCGCTTGAGCTCCCGCACGGCCTGGAGTCCCTCGCTCTTGATCAGCGGCGTCCCCGCCTCCAGCCACTGCGCCCCGCCCGCGGCGGCCTCCTCCGCCACCCGCAGGGCCTGGCTGAGGTTGGCGAAGTCGAGAGCAACTTGGAGAATCGGACCGGACGCATCCATGGAACTCACCTGTTTGCGAAGACGTTGCAGCAAGAGGAAGGTTTGCCGTGGCGAGGTCAGTTTCCTGCCGACGCGGGGCACTGGGCAGGAAATGCCTCAACGCTCTCGAAGAAGAGAGATGCGGAGGAAGCGCTGCAGGAGACAACCATGCGATACCTAGCTCTCGCCCTCACAGTGCTGTGCTGCGGACCGGTGCTTGCTGAGGCGCCACTGCTTACCTCCCACCTCGGCCACGCCGGACCCGCCTTCGCGCCGGGGATGCGCCCCAGCACATTGGGCTGGGGTCCGGATGAGCGGCCCTATCCCGACAAGTTCGTGGTCAATCCGCGCGACCTGGCCGAGATGACCTGGATCCCGCCCGGCGAGTTCCAGATGGGCGTGGCTCCCCAATTCATTGACCCCGCGCATCCTGGCTGGTTCACCGACGAGCAGCCCGTGCACCGGGTGCGGATCACGCAGGGCTTCTGGATGTACCGGCACGAGGTGACCAACGAGCAGTTCCGGCGCTTCCGGCCCGAGCACAACAGCGGGTGGTTTCGGCAGTTGCCGGTCAACGCGGACAAGATGCCGGCGGTCAGCCTGGACTGGGCGGCGGCGACAGCCTACTGCGAGTGGGCGGGCGCGCGCCTGCCGACCGAGGCCGAGTGGGAATACGCCTGCCGGGCCGGGTACACCATGCGCTATACCTGGGGCAACGACCCGCGCGTGGCGGGCCAGCATGCCAACCTCTCCGACAGGACCGCCAAGGCCAAATGGGAGGACTTCTCGGCTTTCGACACCGACGATGGCATCGCGGTCAGCGCTGCCGTGGGGCTCTTCCCGCCCAACGCGTGGGGACTGTACGACATGCTGGGCAACGCCTGGGAGTGGTGCGCCGACTGGTATGCGGCCGACTACTATTCCCACTCGCCGGTGGACGACCCTCCTGGCCCGGCTATGGGCAAGGAGCGGGTCTTGCGCGGAGGCTCCTGGTTCACCGGTCCGGAGCAAGGAACATGTACGGACCGTTTCCACTACTACCCGGAAGATACCTGTCCCGGCCGCGGCTTCCGCGCCTGTGTGAGGTAGGCGCGGGCGTAGCGGCTTACCCCGTTAGTGCTCGCTCTCTTCCAGAAACTCGCTCTGCAACTGTTCGGCGGCACTGTCCTGCTTGATCGCCTTCAGCACCCCCGTCAGGTGCTCCACCGCCAGGGCCATGAGATACTCTCCCTTCTCCACGGTGGCGTGCGTCGCGTCGCCGGTGTAGTGGTCCGGGAAATCGGCGACCCAGGAGGTGGAGACGCTCCGGCGGGGCAGGTGCGCCGCTCGTCCCAGCGGGGAGGATGGCGGTGAGATGCGGTCCATGTGCACCAGGTCGGGCCGCGCCGCCAGGGCGAAGCTGGTCTCCTGCTCGCCCGCGTGGAAGTCAAAATCGCTCTGCATCATCTGCCTCCAGCCCTCGTCTTTGACCGTCAGGCCCCACCATTCCGCCAGTCGGAGCAGGTAGAGGGTGTAGTTGTGCGGCTTCTCCAGCGCCGTCGTGAGGAACACTGACAGCAGGTGCTCATTGCCTCCGTGGCCGTTGAGCAGGACGATCTTGCGCAGCCCGTTGCGGGCGATCTCCGAGCAAATCTCCTCTAGTAGGTCCAGGATCAGGCGCGCCGACAAGGCGATGGCGCCAGGCCGGTTCTTGGCTTCCTGCACCTGCGAGAGGTAGAAAGGAGGAAAGACTACCGCGGGCTCTCGCTCAGCGACGCGCAGAGCGACCTCCCGGACGATGTGCAGGTCGTTGCCGAGCGGCAGATGGGTCCCGTGGCGCTCGACTACACCGATGGGCACCAGACAGACACCTCCGGTGGACTTGACGGCCTCTGCGAAGTCCGGCGAAGTCATGTCTTCCCATTGCCAGGACATGTGGATCCCTTCCCTTCCCGACGAAGTCAAAGGGCGCGGTAAGCAGCCCGCGCCCTACAACTCCAAGCAAGCCCGGAGGCCCGCCCAAACCGCAACTTGCCAGGTGTGGCTAGAGACCACACTCATCTAGCACCGACGGAATATGTTGATTCCAGCCCAGCGGCATAAAGTGCAGGCCCTGGCAGAGCGGCTGGAGGCCCTTGACCAGCTCCACCGTGATCTCGATGCTTGTGGCGACCTTGTCCTCCGCCGTCTTCATCCGCTCGATCATCTCGTCGGGAACCATCACTCCAGCCACGTTCTTGTTCATGTACTTGGCCATGCCCGCCGACTTGAGCATGACGATCCCCGCCAGGATGGGGATGCCGATGTCGCCCACCTGTCGCATGAAGTCGGCGAACAGCTCGGGGTCGTAGACCGCCTGGGTCTGTACGAACTTGGCGCCCGCTGCGACCTTCTTGTGCAGTTTCATCAGTTGCGGTTCCAGTGGTTTGGCACCGGGGTTGACCACGCAACCCGGCAGAATGCTGGGCGGGGGACCTTCCAGCTCATTCCCCGCCAGGTCGTGCCCCTCGTTCAAGCAGAGGCAGGCATGGATAAGCTGCACCGAGTCTAGGTCGAAGACGGGCTTGGACTCCGGGTGGTCGCCCAGGGTGGTGTAGTCACCGGTGAGGCAGAGCACCTCGTCAATGCCGAAGGCCGCGGCGCTGATCAGCTCCGACTGGAGCGACAGCCGGTTGCGGTCGCGGCAGACCATCTGCATGATGGGGTCAAACCCTGCCTGTTTGAGCTTGAGGCAGGCGGCGAAGGAACTGGCGCGCATCGCCGCCGACTGCAGATCGGTGACGTTGATGCCGTCCACCCGCCCCCGGCAGGGCTCCGCCTCCACTTCAACCATGTGGTCCAGGTGAATCCCTTTGGGCGGGGCCACCTCAGCGGTGACGATGAACTTGCCTGATGCGATCGCGTCTCGAAGTGCCATTTGATGGTCTCCTATCTCGAGTAGAGCAGGCCTAGCAGCCTGCGTCTCTGTGGTGCCCTTGAGTACCTATATCTCCAGCCTGTACGCCTCCACCGGGTTGTCCCAGAACCACTTTCCTGCCGCTTGCAGGGCCTGGTCCTCGCTCATCAGCCCTCCCTCCACCCGCTCCGCGAGCACCTCAGCGACATCCTCCTGGGCTATCCGAAGATGCCCGATGACCTTGTCCACCGCCCGGCTCAGGTAGTCCCCTCCAAAGGCGAAGACTTTGTTGACCGGTACCATATCTAGGATTAGCCGCATCCCCTCTTTGGTCAGGGTTGGCGACATGATGTGCGTCCAGGCAAGATTAAGCCAGACGTTGGGGAAGTTCTTGCCGATCACTACGGCTTCTTGCATCTGCGGGAAACTCAGGTGATACAGGTCAAAGCGGGTCGTCCTGTGGCGCATGAAGAAGGGAATCATGTGCCCCGCTTCCAACCGGCGGAAATCTCCCCACAGCCCGGAATGCGTGGCGACGGTTAGGTCCTGGCGCGCCGCAATCTCCAGCATCCGGTCCAGCAGCCAGGAGTGAAGCGGATGCATCGTCTCCTGGGGAAGGCTGTCTCCCGACCGCAGACGCTCCCAGCCGGCCAGCGCGGCGGCCCGATCGCTTTCGGGGAAGGGCAGGGAGCAAATCTTCAGCCCCACCAGGCCAAGGTCCCGCTTCTGCCTGACTATGTAAGCCTCGAAGGCGCTCACGTAGTCATCCAGGGCGTTTACGGTAGCGGCGCCAAACTCCCGCGCATTGGCCTGTACCTGCTCCCAGTTGTGCACCATGTGCACGTGCAGCACGCGGAGAACCTCGCGCAGGAGTTCCCGGTCGCCGCTGTCCCGGCCGGCTTGTGTCAGCGACACCCGAATCCTGCACTTTTCGCCCAAAATCCAGCGGTAGACACCGGGGACGTTTCTCGCCTGCATCGCTGCGGAGAGCGCCTGGTAGGTATCGTCGTTGATGTCGTCAAAGCCGTACAGTTCCCGCGCCGCAATGAACCCGGCCCGAGCGTAGGACCCGTAGCGAATCTGCGGCAGGAAGGGCTTGAGCAGGTTCCAGCGGTAGTCAAGCGGGAGGTCGTGGTCTAGGAGCCGCTCGTAGCTGGCGGAGCACATTCCCGCGCACTCCAGGTCACTGCGCGTATAGTGCGAGAGCAGGTTGAGCGCGTCCACCGGCTCCGCCAGCCGCTCCGACTCAGGTCCGAGGTGTTCGTGACAGTCAATCACCTCGAGTTGCTGGATTTGGCTAAGCAGTCCGGCCTTCAGTTCGGTCAGCGACATAAGCGTCTCGCTTCACTACGTACTCTACCTTCCCGCCAACTACCGCCGAGCAGCACGTGAAGTGCCGCCCCTACCCCCTGGTCGCTAGGCTCCCCCTCCCGGCTCATCCCTTTTGCGCCTGGTAAGCATTCAGGGTATTGCGCACCAGTATCGCCGTAGTCAACGGGCCCACGCCGCCGGGGACTGGGGTGATCTGGCTGGCGATCTCTACAGCGTCTTCAAAGACCACGTCCCCGACCATCTTGGTCTTGCCCTCGGCGTCCTTGACGCGGTTCATGCCCACGTCAATGACCACCGCGCCCGGCTTGATCAGGTCGCCCTTGATCAGCCCGGCCACGCCCACGGCCACGATCAGCAGGTCGGCGGTCCGGGTGTGCTCCTGCAGCATCCCGGCCTCGCTGGTGCCGATGTGACAGACGGTGACGGTGGCGAACCGATCCAACAGCAGCAGCGCCACCGGCTTGCCCACGATCTCGCTGTGACCAACCATCACGCACTCCAGCCCGCGCAGTTTGAGACCGGAGGCCTTGACCAACTCCATCACCGACTGCGCGGTGCAAGGCGCGGCGTTCATGTTGCCGCGGACGACCTCGCCCAGGGCGGTCGGGGTCACGCCGTCCACGTCCTTGCGCGGGTCAATGATCGCCTGGATAGCGCGAGCGTTGATCTGCGCCGGGACCGGCATGAGCTGGATGATCCCGGTCACGCCGGGGTCGGCGTTGAGCTCCAGGACCTTGGCGGCCATGTCCTCCTGGGTGAGGTCTTCGGGCATCTCCACCAGCTCATAGGCGATGCCGACCTCACCCGCGGCCTTGGCCTGCATCTTGGCGTAGGCCCGGGCGCCGGGATTGTCCCCGGCCATCACTGCCACCAGCTTGGGCTTCTCGCCCTCCGGCATTGCGGCGACGGCCGCGGCGACTTCCGACATAATCTGCGCGGCAATCGGGCCGCCTTCGAGTAGGGTTGCGGACATGGTGTTATCCTCCAATTCCCAGTAGCACCGGCATCCCGCCGGCGCGCTACGACGGACGCCTCGTCCATCGTGGTGGCTGTGAACAAGATTCGGACGGGTGAGCCACCCGCCCTACCCGGACGCTATCTTAGCCAACACCGCCTCCGCTACCTCCCTGGCCGTGCGCATCTGCCTATTTGCCTCCATAAGCTGCTCGCGTGTCTCGGCCACGTAGGTCTCATCCGTGACTCCGGCCAGGTTGACCTCGACGTTCAGCCGTCCCGCCGCGAAGGCCGCCTCGGCCAGGATCGCTGCCACCCCCACGTCGCTGAGCAGGTTCGAGTTCCCCTTCTCGGCCATAGCCGGGAGGCACTCGGCGACTTCGGCTGCCGCCGCGACCACGCCCAGGGGCACGCGCGCCGCAGACTTGAGCGCTTGCTGAATGGCGGCCTGCCGCGCCCATTTCTCCTCGTCGGTCTTGCGGGGCAGGGCATAGGCGGCTCCCACCTCGGCGTACGCCTCGGCGTCGGCGTCGGTCAGGTCCAGCAGCCGCTCCCGCAGGGCCTGCAGCCTCTCTAGCAGCGCGGCGACTTCCGCCTCCACCTCGGCGAACTTCGGCTTCCCCACGGTAAACGACCCCACCATAGCCGCCGAGGCTGCGGCCAGCGCTCCAACCAATCCGGCCGCGCTCCCGCCACCAGGAGTAGGTCCTGGGCCGGCAAGGAGCTCAGTATAAGCGCGGACGGTCTGCTCAGTCAGCCTAGTCATCGTCATCCCTCCAACAACCTCTGCGCCTCTTCGATCATCGCCACGATGTTCTCCACCGGCACGTCCCCCTGCACCCCCTGCGCGGGGGCCAGGATGTACCCGCCGTCCTTGCCCAGCCTCCGCGCTACCTCCCGCGTCTCCGCCCGGACCTCGTCCGGCGTGCCGTAGGGGAGGGTCTGCTGCGTGCTCACCCCGCCCCAAAAGCAAAGCCGGTCGCCGAACTCGTCCTTGAGCGCCCCGAGGTCCATGCACTCCGGCTGCGCCGGGTTGAGCACCTGCACGCCCATCTCCACCACTTCGGGGAGAACCGCGACGATATTCCCGCAGGAGTGCAGGAAGGCGTACTTGCCCGCCTCCCGGATCTTGCGGAACATCCGGGCGTGTCGCGGGCCGATGTACCTCCGCCACATGGCCGGGCTCATCAGCAGCGCCTGCTGGCTGCCCCAGTCACACCCCAGCAGCACCCCGTCTACGTCCGCCGCCAGCATCATCTCCAGCATCATCAGGTCAGCAGTCACGATCCGCTCAAACAGCGCCTCGCAGTACTCCTCGTGCAGGAGCATGTCGGCCAGCAGGTTCTCCATCCCCCGCAGGAACCAGGCCTTTTCGAACAGCGAGGCGTAGAACCGCACCAGCAGGAAAGCGTCGGTGGTCTCCCGCAGGCGCTCGATGGCCTCGGCCATCGCCTCATAACTGCCGCGCCCCTGCACGTCCGGCAGTCGCGAGGGCACGCCCGGCTCCAGTTGCTCTTCCGGGATGTTGACGAACTGCCACCACGGCGCCGGCACGTCCCGGATGCAGTTGCCGATGTGCGCGCTCAGGTCCTCGCAGCCGTAGTGCTCCTGGAGCCTTTCCGCCGCCTCCGCGGTAAAGTCAAAGGCATACGGAATCTGCCCGGTCTCCCGGTGCTCAATGGCGGCGATGACGGCCTCGCGGCGGGTCAGAGACATGCTTCTCTCCGGGTAGCGCAGGCTTCCAGGCCTGCGTCCGGTGGCACGGGCGTCTCGCTGGTGCTCCGCGCGGGGCAACCTCCCGCCCGACCTCACGTCGGTGCCACCACCGCTTGGTCAGTGCGGCAGGGCTACTTCCCTATGACCACCGGCGTGTTACGCGGGTCATACAGGGCGCGCGGGCTTACGGCGTGACCCGAGCCCGCCTCGCGCAAGCGTGACCGCCCCCAGTCCACCTTCCAGCCCAACTCCCAGACAAGCCGAAAGGTGCCGGCGATATCTCGGCCAGCAAACTCCGACCCAACCGCCGGGACGACCCGGATCGGGACCCACACCTCCATGCCCCGCCGCTCCGCCGGCTGGATCTCCACGCGCTGCGCGGGCGGAAGTGCCGGAACGATGCACTTGCAGAAACGGGTATCCCAGGCCACCATCAGGCCCCGGTCGGGCATACCTGCCTCGAGGTAGCGCTTGAGCATTTGCTCAGGTCCTGGCAGCCCGTACACAGGCACATATCACGCCCCAAGGGCAGCAAGCGCAAGACCTGCGGCGGTGCCCCAGAGCCATCTCTTGCGCATGATCCGCTCCCCCCGAGCGGGCCGGATAGGTTCCGCCTCGCGCGTTCGCACGAGCCACCTATCCGGCCCCTCCTCCGTTGCCGGTGCTGGGGCTCGCAGGCTTGGAAGCCTGCGCTACCCCACTCCGCACTAAACACTCACCACTCCCTCTAGAACAGTCCCACAATATTCCCGTTCTCGTCAAGGTCCACGTCCACCGCTGCGGGCCTCGTCGGCAGGGCGGGCATGGTGCTCATCTCGCCACAAAGTGGATAGAGGAACCCCGCGCCTACCGAAGGGCGGATGTCCCGCACCGGTAGCGTGAAGCCGGGACTGACGTTCTTGACGTCCGGATCGTGGGTGAACGAGAGGTGCGTCTTGGCCATGCAGATGGGCAGCTTGTCCAGGCCATACTTGGTGAACTGCTTGATCTTGGTCTCGGCGACGGGAGCGTAGTCCACGGCACCCGCGCGGTAGATCTCGCGGGCAATGATCTCAATCTTCTCTTTGATGGAGGCTTCCAGCGGATAGAGGAACCGCAGCTCACTGGGCTTGTCCGCCGCGGCTACTACGGCCTCGGCCAGTTCGGCGCCGCCCTCTCCACCTTTGGCGTGCACCAGTGACTCGACCGCCGCCTCGGCGCCCGCACTCAGCGCGGCTCGGCGCACTATTTCGGTCTCCTCTGGCGTGTCGAAGGGGAAGGCGTTGATCGCAACCACCACCGGGGTGCCGAACTTGCGCATGTTCTCGATATGCTGGATGAGATTGGCGCAGCCGATTTCCACCGCCGCCGGATTGGGCTTGACGATCTCGTCCATGGGCGGCTTCTTGCCCGGCTTCTGCTGGAAGGCCCCGCCGTGCATCTTAAGCGCCTTGATGGTTGCCACGATGACCACCGCGTTGGGGGCTAGGCCCGAAGTGCGGCACTTGATGTTCATGAACTTCTCGGCGCCGCAGTCGGCCCCGAAGCCCGCCTCGGTGACTACGTACTCGCCCAGCTTCAGCGCAATCTGGTCAGCCACGATCGAGTTGTTCCCGATGGCGATGTTGGCGAAAGGTCCCGCGTGAACGAAGGCCGGCCCGCCATCCAGGCGTTGGACCAGGTTGGGCATGATGGCATCCTTCATCAGCACGGCCATCGCGCCCGCCGCGTCCAGGTCCTCGGCCGTGACCGGCTGGCCCTCCCGGTTGAAGCCGATCCAGATGCGTCCTAGCCGCTCGCGAATGTCCTTGAGACTGGTAGTCAGCGCCAGGATGGCCATCACCTCGGAGGCTACGGCGATGTCGAAATGTGCCTCCCGGGGAATGCCCCCCTTAGCCCCACCCAGCCCGATGACGACGTGGCGCAGCGCCACATCGTTCATGTCTACCACGCGATTCCAGGAGATAGAAAGCGGGTCGATGCCCAGCGGGTTGTTATGCCAGAGACTGGCGTCAATCATCGCCGCCAGCAGGTTGTTGGCTGCGGCTACCGCATGGATGTCCCCGGTGAAGTGTAGGTTGAACTCCTCCATCGGCACCACCTGGGCATATCCGCCGCCGGCAGCCCCACCTTTGATACCGAAGACCGGCCCCATGGAAGGCTGCCGGATGCAGAGTACGGCCTTCTTGCCGATGTACTGCAGGCCCTGAGCCAGACCGACCGAGGTAACGGTTTTGCCCTCCCCCAGCGGTGTGGGGGTGATGGCTGTCACCAGGATATACTTGCCGTTGGAGTGATTGGCGAGGCGGTCGCGGACCTCCAGGTGCACTTTGGCTTTGTAGTGGCCGTACATCTCCAGTTCATCGGGCAGCAGCCCCAATTCGGCCGCCACTTCGGCAATCGGTCGCATCGTAGCCGCTTGGGCGATTTCCAGGTCGCTGAGCATGTTGAGGGTCTCCTTTTCCCAGGTAAGGCCTGCGGGAATGCGTTTGCGCATGCCCGCCGCCCATTCGAGCGCTATCGGCAAAGCCAGTGAACAGGCGCGTCTCGTTCTGCTGTGCGTCACGAAACACGCCCCTACATAGTCAACTGGAAGCCGCACCCGGTCTCCCCAGTGCGGCCCTTGGGCTAGCACCCCCCTGTATTGCCCGTGGCGGTCGCGGAAACCTTCCTCACACGGCCGTCTTGGCTGCTTCTCCGGCCATGGCTTTCGCCAGCTCGAGCAAGGCCAGGAAGTTCTCCTCTTCCTCCAGACAGTACATGCCGAATTCGATGCGCACCGGCTGGTACGAGGCGAGCTGCCGATACTCCGCCAGCACCTTTTCTAACGGCACGCCGCGCACGTGCCAGGCAGGGATGCGCAGCTGGAAATCACAGGGGCACTTTTCGGCCACGTCTCGAGGGGTAACATGTTGGTCCACGCCGGGGTCGAAGTGATCCATCCGGCACTGAGCCAGCAGCGGAAGGTGCTCCGGTCGCAGCAGTTCTGTATGCACGCAGCGGCGTTCGCAGCCGGCTAGTTCATACCACAAGTTCCAGTACGGCACCACAAATTCCTCGAACATGGCCGGAGGGAACATCCCCGCGAAATCATCGAAGATCCACGAAACCCGCACGGGGAATTGTGTGCCCAGTTCCGCAAAGTACTCCCGCTGAAAGGCGTGGGCGCTGCGTGTGCAGAACTCAAGGAGCGCGTGCGCCGCCTCGGGGCAGTCATACGGCCACATGAGGAAGTCCTGGCCCGCCAGCAGCACCGCGCTGGTCACTGGTCCCTCGCAGCCGTAGCCGGTCGGGATAGGAGAAAGACTCTCTTCTTCCCACGCCTCCCGCAACCGCTGCCACAGCCGCCGCCGCTCGGGCATGAGCCCGCACTCTAGGAAACTCGCCGGATTCTCCAGCTTCTCCACGTCCTGCGGCCCCCGCAGCAGCCTTCTCGGCTTGGGCTCCCCGTCCAGCGGGAAGTCGACCTCCACTCCCAGCGCGGTCAAGTGGTCGTAACTGGTCGGCTGAATCGCCGGCACCGCGAAGCGATCCCCCACTGCCGCCCACAGGCCGGGCGAGAGAACCTCCGGCAGCCGCCGATAGGCCTCCGCAGTCTTCTCCGGCTCCAGGAAGAGGTCGCGCAGGTGCAGGCCGCAGGCCTCGGCAACCACGGTATACAGGACGTAAAAAGTGTAATCCTGGTGGCGTCTGTCTGGCGCTGAGTCTGCCACCTAGACGACCTCCATGGTTGACGGCGGCTTGGGAGCGATCCCGTAGGTGACGCTGACCACTCCCGGCACCTCCTCTACGATCCGCTGCCCGAGACGCTCCAACACCTCCCATTCCACTCGCGCAGGCGTGGCGGTGCGGGCGTCTACGCTGTCCCAGCAACGCACCTCGATCTGCCTTCCGAACTCCCGTCGGCCCTGCCATACGCCGGTCACGCGGTCCTCGTGCAGAATCGCCATATACTGAAAGGCGCCAGTGTCAGCGAGCTCTTGCTCTACGATTACGGTCGCCCGGCGCACCAGCTCGATCTTCTCGGGCGTGACCTCGCCGATGATCCGCGCCGCTAGGGCCGGTCCGGGGAAGGGGATGCGGCGGAAGACCTCCGGAGGCAGACCGAGCGCCTCCCCAACTTTGCGGACCCCGTCCTTGCGCAACTGGATCAGCGGCTCGAGGATGGCGTAGCCAAAGGCCTCCTGCGGGTCAATCCCCAACTGCGCGAAAACGTTGTGCTGGCGCTTGATCCCGGCCACCGTCTCATCCACGTCGGTGAGAATGGTGCCCTGCAGCAGGAAGCGCGCCTCGCTCTCGCGCACCAGTTGCGCGAAAACGTCTTTGTAGAAAGTCTGGGTTATGGCCTCGCGCTTCTCTTCCGGGTCCTTCAACCCTCGCAGCGCCGAGAGGAACTTGTCTTTCGCGTCCACCAGTTCCACCCGCACGCCAAGCGCGGCAAAGCAGTCCACGATCTGCTGGGGCTCGCCTTCGCGCATCAGACCGTTCTCGACAAAGTAAGTCTTGAGCCGCTCACCAAGCGCCCGGTGACCCAACATGGTCACCACGGAGGAGTCCACGCCTCCCGACAGCGCGTTGATGGCGAGGCCCTCCCCGACAGTCTGCCTGATCTCCGCCACCTTTTCTGCGATAAACTGCTCAGCATCCAGCCGGCAAGCGCGTATCTCCTGGATCGCCATCAGCAATCACTCGCCTTTGTAGAAGGATAGACAGCGCCGGTCCCGACGGGTCGGGTCTGGGTCTGTCAGTCCGCCGGGGACCGCTATTCTCCCCGGATCGGCCCCTCTCCTTCCCCCGGCGCCTACTCGATGGTCACCCATACCGGTGCCGACCACAATCTTTGTCCGTCCGCCTGGGTCACTTTGACAAAGTAGTAGTAGCTGCCCGCGGTGGGCGTGCGAGTAAGCTCCCAGCGACGTGTGGTGGTGCCGGGGGTGTCCGTCGCCACGATCTGGCCGTTCTCGAACAGCTCAATTCTCGCGATCGCGTCGGGGGCTTCATCGCCGACTTCCACGGAGACCTGCGCCTCTCGGGTTGGAGTCGCGGCGACGTCACCCATCAGCGTCCCGTTCACGCGCAGTATCAGACGGCAGTTGCGGTCAGCAGTGGAGTAGCAGTGCCGCCCTTGCAGGGCCGCCCACAGGTTGGCCCGCGACAGACCCGGCATGACTACCGCCATCCAGGTGCCGGCGGTGCCCCAAGTCCCGGCGTGGTTATCGTCGGATCCGTCCGGCCCCAGGTGCCAGCCCGCGGCCAGGGCGCGCAGATAGGCCTGCTCCTCGTTGTCGCCGCGCACCTCCATTAGTTGGACGGCCTGATCGGCGATCTCCGAGTAAGCCAGGCCGTCAAAGACGTCCGCGCCTCGCCCAGGGTGGTTAATCTTGGCGACAATCCCGGCCTGCACGACCGCGGCGTAGAACTCGGTCAGGTCCAGGGGCCACCGGTGCGAGGGCGGGTCAAAGATGCAGGCATGCCCGATCGGCTTGGTCCACTCCAAACCGGTGAGCACCACAAACGCGCCATCCTCGTGCGCCTTCCAGGCCGCTGCACGGCTGTCCGCCCAGACGCGAGGCGTCATGCCTTCCAGGTGGTCGGTCAGCACGAAGAAGTCCAGCCGCGCTACCCGGCGGGCATACTCATATGCGTCTGCCGGGAGGAGCCGTCCGTCCGAGAAGCCCGAATGTCCGTGCAGTTCTCCGAAGTAGCACTGCAGCGGGTTATCCAGCACGACTTTGAGACTGACCTCGGCCCGGGCCGGCTTGACCGTGGTAGCGTAGTAGGCGCGCGCTACCAGAGTGTTGGGACCATTGCCGGTGAGCCGGGTATCCAGATCAGCCTGCCACTCGTTGGTGTCCCCGATCCGCTGCAGGCGCGACCACGGCGGGCCGTAGAAGGAAAGGTAGACCGCCTCAGGCACAAGGTTGTCCGGCGAGGTCCGTACCCTTACCTGCAGAACGCCCTGCAGAGTCGTCCCCGCTGCCGGTTGTAGGAACTCCAACTTCGGCGCCGGCGGGGCTTCCTGGGCGCCGGTCTGCCGCGCCGCCAGCGTCAGGCACAGGCATATCCACGGCAAATACCTCGGCGCAGGCATTCTATCCTCTCCTTCCGCAAGCCGGTTACCGTCGGTGCTACCACTGCATCCTCACGGTCGTTCCCGCCGGTATTTCTACCCGCTTGTCTCCAGGTTTGAGCATCCATATACCCAGCGGGACAGTTAGCGTCGCCGTCACCGCCTGCGCGGTGGGGTTGTGCACGTCCATCACGAAGCCATCGTCTTCCGGCAGCACCGTGACCCACAGGTCGGGGCTGCTGCACGCCACCAAGTTCCCGATGAACACGTCGTTGCTGCCTCGCGCCGTGTCCAGGGTCGCGTAGGCCACTCCGTCCACCACTCCGATGGGCAGCCATTCCTTGTGCACGCTTTCCACGAGGGCCGCGGTGCAGTGGTCGTTCAGACCGGTGATCTCTATCGGCAACCGCTGCCCGAGGTCCGCCGGGCCGAAGGAGGCAATGAAGGCTCCGTCCTGCGCCTGGACGCGCAGCAGGTAGCGCGTGTCAAGTACCTTCCCCCGGTTGACCTTCAGGCCGTAGTCGGGGGTCTTGCCGGTCAAGCCCCAGTTGTCCCGAAAGCTGCCCCATTCGCGCTGTACGTCGGTTGGACCCGGCGTGCCCTGCAGAAGCAGCAGGCGGGTACGGTACTTGTCTCCCGCCGCAAAGCTCCGCAGATCGTACAGCCCCCCGTAGATGCGCTTCCAGTCATAGCCGAGCTCCACCCGGGCCTGAAAGTCGCCGTCGAGAACGAAGAAGCCTCCCGCGCCGCCCGGATTGGGGTAGAGCGAGAGGTATGCCCCGGGTTTCATCGTCCCCTGCCAGACTGCCGGGTGGGCGGCGTCAGGCCCGGCCTTGAGCGTCACCGCCTTGCCATCCGGCTGCATGAGCAGACAGACATCTTCCACGCCCGGCTGCGCTTCGCCCTCGTGCGTCACCAGATTGAGGGCTGGGAAGTTGTCGCTGTAGACGCTGGTCGGTGGTTCATCCCAGCCTACGAAGCCCTTCAGCGGCACGCGGTCGCTCTTCCAGCGGAACTCAGGATGATGGAAGCCAAGCCGGTGCGTCCAGAAGATGGAGCGGCCCTGGTCGGGGTTGCACACCTTGCTCAGGGCTACTTGACGGTCAAACCGTAAGTCGAAGTCTACCAGGGTTGGCGACACCCCGCCCACCCGGTGCGGGAAGAAGTAGCCGGTCACCGTTGCCGAGAAGTACCGCTGCGGGTCCATGAACTGCCAGGGGTTGCTCAACTGCGCCCAGGGATCGGCGTCGGGTGCGAAGCGGTGAGTGTAGTGCAGGTCGTAGATGATCGCATCGCGCGAGCAGTAGCGGAATCCCTGATGGAAGATGGGCTGAGGGAAGCAACTCCAGGTCTTGCCGCGCACTTGCACCGGCGTGCCCAGGCCAAAGGTACTGCCGAAGCCCCCGTCCACACCGTAAGGATTGAGTGTCCGGCTGTCGCTGGTCTGCGTCGTCCCGAAGCCGGCCCGCGTGTTCTTGTCCAGCATGCTCGTGGCGGCGATGTTGATGTACTTGTCGTCGGCGGTCCGAGTGTCTTGTCCCCCGCTCATGAAGTTCTGCCGGTCGGAGCAGAGGTACTGCCGGTACAGGCCATCGGAGACGGTGATTCCCCCGGTCAGCGCCCAGTTGCCGTTCTGGTCGGTGACTCGGGCGACCAGCACCTTCTGCCGGTCGTGAACCTCGTCCAGGTAGACATCGAAGGTATCGCCCGTAGGTCGGTAGGTACGAACAACCTGCTGATTCTCCAAGATCTCGACTGTCTTGAGCGGCACGTCCGACTCGCACCGGAGGGCCACCCGCCAGCGCTCCGTGCCCGGCACGTACCAGCGCCCGGCGGTGAAACGGTGGCCGTTAACCACTTCCCACTGCCGGATACGTGGCCCGGAGGAGATGAACCCCTGACCCCAGCCGCCGTAGCGGTTGTACTCCCGACCGGCGACTTTCACCCAGTCCGCCAGCCGGTTGGCCGGAGCGTAGTAGAAAAAGGTCGCCTTGCGCAGGGCTTCGGGGGAGCGGCTCAGATTGAGCGCCAGCGGGGTCAGCAGGTCGCCGTGGTGGTTGTTGTCCAGATAGGCGACCGTGGCGTCGTCAATCTGTCGCCCCTCGTCGAAGGTCACCACCGCCAGCGCGTTGTAGCCCCGGTAGGCCCAGGCCGGGTAGTGATTGTCCTTGATCTTGTAGTACGCGTGCAGCGGCACGCCGCTCTCAAACCAGATGAAGACCGGGTCGTAGATCGTCTTGTCCGGCAAGTGGAGCTTGCTGGGCTTGGGCCAGCAGGTCGGGCCGACAATGATCTTGTGGTTCTTGTTGACCTCCACATACTTCAGGCCGGGGATCGCGGCAAAGTCCTCGCTGGAGGCCGCCTGGCACTGGGCCACCAGTTGCTTGAAGCCCTCCTCGGTTATCCTCTGCAGGTCTTCGGTGAAGATGATCCAGTTCAGGCCCATCTCCTGGGCGACCTTGACGTAGTCGGCGACCGTGCCCTGGCCGTCAGAGAGACTCGTGCTTGCTCCGATGAGGCCCTTGAAGAGCGGCTGATTCGGGACGCCCGGCTTGACGGCATTCCAGTCAGTGATGACCGTCGGCGCCGGCTCCTGGCGGACGATCGGCTCGCCGGTGTAGCCGCCCACGTTCCTCGCCCCGGCGGCCAGTACGGTCAGCGAGCGGGTGAAGAAGGCCAGCCAGTCGCTCTTGCTTTTGCCCAGGCCTGCGGTGGGCATGATGTCTTCCCAGACCAAGTGCCCGTAACCGAAGCAAGGGATGGTGGGACACCAGCCCGTGAGCAGGATGCGGCCCTGCCCCAGGCTCCGCACCGCCGCGATGATTCCCTCCTTGTGGGTACCCGGCGTATCCTGCTCGCGCGGGTAGCCGTTCTCGCTGACCACTGGTCGTGAGTCGGCTCCCTTCATGGCGCGAAGTAAGACCTTCCATTCCCTGCCCACCTCCAGGGGTGACGTAATGCCGACCATCCCCTGGTTGCAGGACCAGATACCGCGCACCCCTTCGGTGAGCGGGTCCTTGGTGACCGCATCGGTGAAGAAGTAGCGGTAACCCCAGTAGCGGCTCTGATTGCTCTCGTGTTTGGGGTCGCGGACGATCTCGTGAGCCACTTGCGCGTTCCAGGGCTTCAGGATGACGTTCATGGCCTTGAGCGCGTCCGGGCTGCCCATGTGGTGTGAGGAACGCCCGAAGATCCAGAGGTTGCCGCCCGCCTCCACATAGGCGCCCAGCGTCCGGCCGAGTTCCTCGATCATCTCCTGGGTAGCCGCCAGCGAGTCGAACTTGGCCGCGGCGGGGTCCAGACGCGTGGTGTCGGTGATCAGGACTACCGAGAACTGCTTGAGCAGCGGCTCCTTGAGCTCGGTGACGTCCGCCCGCCGAATCTGCCATCCTTCTTTCATCAGGTGTTGGATGATGGGCATCTCGAAGAACTCGGCCCCGCCAATGTAGGTGCACACCGCCAGCAGCGACTTGTCCGCCGCGCCCGCCGGTGCGGCGAGTACAGACAGGCCGAGGAGAAGGAGCAACGTCACGAGAAGGATGCGGTTCATTGGGCTACTCCTGTGCGTGGTATGTTTGGAAGGGCAGGGCTCGCCGCGGGCGACCCGACACGCCCCTTGTTCAGAGTGTCACCGACTCCCCCGCAGGGACCGTCACTTTCTTGTCCAGGGCCGGCCCCAGGTCGAATCCCTTGGCCTTACGAACCTGCGCTGTAATCGGCTTGTCCGTCGGGTTGTGGGCTACTACCAGCAGATGCTTCGAGTCCGCCTCCACCAGGGTCAGCCACAGGTCCGGCGCGTCGCAGACGATCGGATGACCCAGAAACGCCTCTACCGGCCCGTCACTGAGCCGCAGCGTCGTGTAGCCGTTTCCCTCGAAGCGTCCGAAGAAGCGCACTCGTTCCGTGCCCACGACCCAGACGCCCGAGTCCCAGCGCGGCCGGAGGCCCTGGACAATCACCGGCAGATCGGTCGCCAGCGATGCCTGACTAAACTTGGCCCGGAAGGCCCCGTTTTCCGGCGTGAGATTGCAGGTGTAGACGGTGCTCAAGACCGCGCCTACGCTGGGGGTGACCGTGTAGGCAGGTTTGCCCTGCAGGCCGAAAGCGCGCCGGGTGTCCTCGAACTCGGTGTTCTGAGTCAGAATGCGCCACTTCCCCTCCATGAACAGCACTCGCGTGGACAGGGTGGTTCCCGCCTTGAGCACGGTGCCGGGCGGAACCTGCTTCCCGATCTGGAACCGCCGCGACTGTACCCCGCCCTCAATGGCGAACTGTGTGTCCGGCTCCAGCGCGAACAATCCTCCGGCTCCGGTGAAGTTGGGGAAGGCCCCGATGTACCCCCCCACGGGCAGCGTCCCCGTGTAGACCGGTGTCGGCCACTGCACTGACTCCGGCGTCTGCTGAACCAGCGTCTCCCCGTTTTCGTTGGTGAGCGTGGCGTAGGCGAAGTCGCCTTTGCCCATCGGCGCGCCGTGCGAGGCGTAGAGCAGCCGCAGGTTGGGGAAGCCGTACGGCGTAACCTCCACGTCCCGCTTGAAGATGACCTGCGCTTCGTAGATCGTGTACTGGGGCGTGTTGGGGTTAGGCGTGAACTGAATGCTCCGTTGGCGCGCCTCCCAATCGCGCAGGGGATAGAGCGGGCGCATCATCCGTCCTCCGCCGACGGGCAGCACCTCCGGCTTGTGGGTCATGCGGAACAGGTTGTCCACGATCAAGCAGTCGGTGGACGCGAAGCGCAGCCGCTCGTCGTGCGGCAGGTTCAGGGGCTCGCGGTCCTTGACCGCGATATCCGGCCATAGCCACACCCCCCAGCGCGGGAAGTAGCACTCGTAGCCGTTGGGCGGCTTGATGGTGCTGCCGAAAGTACCACCGGTCATGAGGTTGACATTGTCGCTGCAATTGCCGAACCAATGCCGGCCGCAACTGGTGTTGACGGAAGAGGCCAGTGCCCGTCCGCCCTGGGTGTCGGTAACCTCCACTCCAAAGGCATACTGCCGGTCATGATGGACGTCCACCGTCTGCAGGGTCTCCTTGGCTCCGCCCAGGCGGAAGTTGCGGAGTATTTCCCCGCCGTCCACCACCCGCAGTTCCTTAAGCCCCACCGGCGAGGAGGCACGCGCCACCACCCGCAGTCGGTCTGCCCCCACTGTCTCCCGCCAGGAGTCTGACCAGCCCGGCGGTATGTCGAAGTACGAGGTGCCGCTGTTCTGCACCTGATAGCGCTCAATCCTCGGCCCACTGCTGATGTACATCAAGTCGTGGTAGAAGTAGAACTTGTAGTCCCCGCGGCAGAAATCCTCGTACATCCTCTCCAGCGGGCCATAGGTGTAGTAGTTCTGGTAGCCCACCTGCCGCTCGCGGGCCACATCGCCAGGCTTGAAGGTCTCGTGCACCGCCATCGGGTAGCACTTGAAAGTCCGGGCCTGCAACTCCCAGTACTCCTTCTCGGCGTCGTCAATCAGCTTGCCGTCCCGGTAGGTGTACACTCCGGCGTAGTGGAACTGATTGCGGTACCAGGGGGCCAAACCCTCCTTCATACGGTACTGCACCTGCGCGGGGAAGCCGTAGGCATACCCGATGGCCTGGGGCATGTCCATCCGCTCCGCCTTCAGCTTGGGGTCGGGGAAGGGGATTGGTCCCAGCACCAGCGAGTAGTTCCCGGCCGGATCACTGAACTGGAAACCGGGAATGGCGCAGAAGTCCTGGTTGGTCTCCGCCGCGCACTGGGCCTTGAGCGCCTCCCACTTCTCCGGCGTCATCTTCTCATACGGCTCGGTGAAGCCCAGCCACTGGTATCCCGCCGCTTTGGCCGCCGCCACCCACTCGGCGACGGTGCCTTGCCCGTCGGAAAAAGCCGAGTGCGCCCCCACCAGTCCCAGCCACTGGTAAGGTGAAGGCCCGGGTGGCGGCAGCTTAGCCCAGTCGATCACCCCGCCCTCGTCGCCCGCGGAAACGAACTGTCCACCCTTGATCGGCTGCGGTTTCTCGCCGGTGTAGCCGCCGAGCGCTCCGCTCTCGCGCGAGGGCTCCAGCAGCCAGGTGAGCAGGTTGGTCAGCAACTGCTCCCCACCGGAGGGCTTCCCCCGCGCTCCGGCCGACAGCACCAGCCCCTGCCACCAGTCGTGGTAGCCGGACAAGTAGGTGTGGGTACCGTTCATGGGCAACACGGCAACCCGACCTTTGCTCACCTGCGCCGCGGCGCACAGCACCGGGGCCGACTTGACCGTCCCCGCCTCCGCTTCCAGGCCGAAGGACCCCGAAGGCCGATGTGAGGCGGCGGTGGGGCTGCCCTTGATGAGTACCTTCCACTGAGGTCCCGGCAGGAGCGCATTGGTGAAGGCCCCGCCCCCGGCGCCCGTGAACTGCACGCCGGTGGAGTACCACAGCCCCGGCACGCCCTCGGTGAGTGGATCGGGTGCGACCGCGTCGGTGTATGCAAAAGGCATGTTGGGGAACAGTTCCTGCGTGTAGGTGAACCCGGCCGGGTCGGTCACCTGTTCGTTGAGCAACTGCATCCCCATGGGCTTGAGCAGCAGATCCGCCCCGGTGGCTGCCAGCGCCGAGCCAGGCGTGCTGCTGACCAGCAGCCCCCCGCCTTCGGCCACGTACCGCTCCAGCAGGGCGCGCTTCCCCGGCAGGTCCAGCCACTCCCCCGGCTTGTTCACGTCCGCCTCCGGGATGAAGCAGAGCACGATGGCGTTGAATTTGGACAGCGTATCCCAGGTCTGCTTGGCCAGTACACCCCAGGACACCGTGTACCCCTTAGCCTCCAGGTGCTTGCGGTAGGTGGGGTCAATGCCCTTGTTGCCCTCGTAGTAATCGGCGAAGAAAATGGCGGGTGGAGCCTCGCGGTTGCCGATGCCTTGGCCGGTCCGCTCTAGCCAGAGCCCGTCCACATGAACCGATCCCGTGACCTTCGGCCCTTGGTCAAAGAAGAAGAGTACCATCAGTGCCCCCACCTTGCCCCAGTCCCAGTCCGCGCTCTTGGTCTGGAACTGGGCCAGCGGTATGGTCAGGTCCTGCCACTCCCCGGTCACCGGCTTGATCGGCTCCGGCAGTTCCATGCTGGCCTTCCAGTCGGGAGAGGCGAGAGTGACATAGAACCGGGCCAACCCCATCTCCTTGGGCACGTGGTAGGAGACGTGCAGCGCGTCCAGCGCGCGCATGTCGAGAGACTGAGGAAAGGAGTAGCGGAACTCGGTGTAGACGAACTGCGCGGGCACAGTCACGATGTCGCAGGCGACGCTGGCCTGTCCGAAGCGCTTGACCTCCCGGTCCAGGCGCAGGTTGGCGGCATGCGCCGGTTGTTCAGCAGCCTGGTGCGGTACTAGGCTCCAGTTCTCCAGGCTCTCGGTCCACGGCTCCCCGGCCTGTGCCCACACCAACGCGGGGAGCAGCAGTATGAGCAAGGCGGTTGCGGTGGCTCGCATATCGGGTCCTCCCCCGGTGCTGCGGCAGTCAACCCCACTCCCCAGCGCAAGTGGAACCTTCCCTGTCACCGCTTGGTCTACCTCCAGGGAGCCCTGCCTTACACCCTCTCCTGCCAGGAGAGGGGCAGGAGGTGAGGCTGCGTCACGGGCTTACAGAGGACAACCTCATGCGCGCCACGAATCACTCGACTATGCTCATCCCGCGTTGGCTTTGGCTCTCTCTACCTCTCATCTTGTCGGCGTACCCGGCCCATGCTCAGCCCCCGCCTGCGCCTCCCGACCGGCCTGAGGTAGCGGCGCTGGCAGCGCGCCTGGAAACGCTGGCCATGCCCACCAAGCCCGACCGCGCCTGGCGGATCAACTACCCTCTCGCCCGCCTGCAACTGGCGAAAGCCCGCGCGGCCCAGCACGGATACTGGCAGAACCCGGGAGCGATGGCCCAGGCCGGCCAGGACGCGCTAGACGCTCTGCAGGCGGGCCGCCCTCTCGAGCCGGTCGCCGGCAAAGTGACCGAACTGGCCTACCTTGCCGCCAACGACGCCTCGGCTCAGCCCTTCCACGTCTATCTGCCCCCCGGCTACTCCCCCGGCAAGACCTGGCCGCTGATCATCTTCTTACACGGCTACGTCCCTACCACCAGCATCCTGGATCCCTGGATCCTGAGTGAAAGCGAGTGCGCTCTGGCCGGGGAACTGGGGGCGATGGTGCTGATGCCCCATGGGCGGCGCAACACCGACTTCCAGGGCATCGGCGAGATGGACGTTCTCGCTTCGCTCCGGACCACGCAGGACCTCTTCTCCGTGGATAGCCGGCGAATCTACCTGACCGGCGTCTCTATGGGCGGCCGTGGGGTGTGGCATATCGCTGCCCACCATCCCGGGCTTTTCGCCGCTATCGCGCCCATCGCCGGCCATACGGACATGCCCCGGTGGTGGGGCTGGGACCGGGCCAGGATGCCGGTGTGGAAGCGCTGGCTCAATGCCCGTGATAACCCCATTGACCTGGCCGAGAACCTGCGGAATCTGCCCATCTTCGTCCAGCACGGTGAGCAGGACAGTCTCATCGCCTCCGAACAATCTCGTCTCATGGTCGCTCGCCTGAAGGAACTGGACATTCCCGTCGAGTACAAGGAGTACCCCGGTGCCAGTCACTACATCTACTGGGAGCCGGAGACCTACCGCCTTGCCTTTCAGTTCCTGGTCAAGCACCGGCTCAATCCCTCTCCCACACGGGTCACGCTCAAAGCCTATTCGCTGGACTGGGCGGCCTCCTACTGGCTCTCGACCGACGGATTTGCCGCCTGGGGGACGCCGGGCTACGCCGACGCCCAGGCCGCCGCTGACCGTTCCTCCATCAACATCACCGCCGACAACCTGGCCAGCCTCGCTCTCAATCTCCGCCAGGCGCCGGTCCAGCAGCAGGGCCCCCTCCGCATCTTCCTGGGTGGCCAGCGGCGCACCGCGCAGTCGGCCATTGACGGCTGGTCCTGGAACCTGCTAGCGCCCCCGCAGATAGCCTCCTGCTGGTGCAGCAAGCGTCCGGGTCTGTGTGGCCCCCTCGACCAGGCCTTCAACGGACCCTTCCTGCTGGTAGCCGGTACCGCCGGCACGGAAGCTCAGACGCAGGCCCTCCGTACCGAGGCCGAGGCCTGGGTGGAGCAGTGGAACGACTTCTGCGAGGCCCGCCCGCCCCTGCTCACTGACACAGCCGTGACCAAGGAACAACTGGAGGACCACAATCTGATTCTCTTCGGCACGCCGCGCACCAACTCGCTCCTCGCACGCGTGGCCGGCGCTCTGCCGATCAAGATTGGCGACCACCGCTATCAGGTGGGCCGCCGCGTCTACCAGGGCCCCACCCTGGGGCTGGCCCTGGTCCACCCCAACCCGCTAGCTCCCCGCCGGCTGGTGGTGGTGTTCAGTGGCGAGACCTGGGGACGCCGGCTCTCCATCAACCACAAGTTTGACCAACTGCCCGATTACATCGTGTACGACACCTCCGCCCAGGAGTATGACGACACTGATCAGCATCTCTGCGCCGGGCTCTTCGATGCCTCCTGGCAACTGGACGAGTCCCTGCAGTCCCGCACCAGCGAGGGAAGCGCCGCAGCCGTCGCCGATGCTGAGTGGTAAGATGTCACCTGGCAAGGCTGCACTGCAGCCAAGGGGCAAGATCCTCACGGATCGTCCCGTCCGCATTCATGTTTCATCAATCATCGCTCATCAATTCCGCAGGAGCCCCCATGCCCTGGGACCGACCCAAGACTATTAAGCTCTACCTGCAACCCCCGGCCTGCGACCGGCTGGTGACGGTCTGGCCGGACCTGAAGATCGTGGACCAGGCGGCGACTGCCCCGCCGGGGGAGCCGCAGGATTGCTTCGGCGTGCACTTGCTTTTCGGTTCGCAAGCCCAGGCCGTCCCCTGGGAGGAGACTCGCTTCCATGTGCGCGGCGACGGGATCCCGATCCACTGTCTGCGGACCGAATGGCAGGACTTCCGGCTGGAGTTGGAGGTCTTCTGCGCGTGGAAGAGCGACGCTGTCCCTTCCGGACTCTCTAGCGGGGAAGAGGGGACAGGAAGTGAGGCTTCCCCGACCACTCTGACCTACGCCCGCCTGACGGTGACGAACCAGACGGCGCAGGCCCGTGATTTCTTGCTGAGCCTGCTGCCCCGTACGGGACCAGCCCACTACCTCTGGGGCATCCGCGCAGACTTCTACGCCTCCTATCAGCCGCAGCAGGCCACTTGGGACATGGTGCGCAACACCTGGGCCGTGTCCTCTCTCTCACAAGCAGAGGGGGCCGGGGCGGAGGCATGTCTCCGTGATGGCCTCCGCACCCTGCGCCTCTCTGCGCCGGAGGGGGCTGAGTTCTCCTGGCGTGAGCGGTCTCGCTCAGGCCATGCCGCTCACTACTTCCTCGAACTGTCCACGCCTCTGGACCCCGCGCAGAGCCGGGTGTTCCATCTCGTGCTGGGCCACGGAGAGACCAGCCCCGTGAACGCTGAGGAGTACGAGACGCGCCGCGCGGAGACCATCGCGGCCTGGCAGGAGCAGTTGCGCCTGGTGCGGGTCCAGCCGCGTAGTGGCGACGGCGAGATCCGGGAGATCTACTGGTCCCTGCTCTGCCAGTGTCTGCAGATGCTCAGTCGGGATCACGAAGGCCTGCTTCGCCCCCGGCAGGGCGGAGGCTGCCCCTTCGTGTGGCCCTGGGAGGCGGTGGAGTTCCTGCGCGCCCTGGACCGCGCGGGCTTGGGTGTCTGGACGCGCCCGGCTTACGAGTTCTTCCGCCACCACCAGACGCGCGAGGGGGACGACCGCGGCCGGTACGCCTCGGTCGGCGCCGCCAACTGGTATGCCCACACCGGGGCCGTGCTCTGGGGCCTGGCTGCGCACCTGCTTGCTGGGAATTCCGCCGAGCGCTTCGCCGCCTGGCGTGAGTCCGTCCTGCTGGCGGTGGACTGGGTAGAACGGCAGCGGGCTCTCACCAGGGCAGCCTCGGCCGGTCTCGGCCAGGGCCTGCTCCCCGCCGGCACCGGGCACGACTGGGACGTCTCTGCCCAGTACTGGTGCTTCACCGACGCTTACACCTACATGGGCCTGCGCGACATGGCGCAAGCCTTCGCCCATTTTGATGAACCCGAGGCGTTGCGCCTGCAGGAGGCAGCCGCCGACTACGAGCAGTGCCTGCGGCGCACGCTGGATCAGGTCTGTGCGGGGCAGGAAGGCCGGGAGGAACTATACATCCCCAACCTCCTGGGCGTAGAGGAGTCCTACCCGCCGCCCGGGCCCTACTTCGCCGACGGCCCGGTCAACCTGATGCGCGCCGGCATTCTCGACCCGCGCAGCGCCTTGTTTGAGCGCGTGGAGAAGTACTTCCGTAATCGCGGCTGGATACACAACGGGCTGACCGGCCTGATGACGGACGGGCTGTTCTCCTGGGGGCAGTTCTACAGCGATCCCTGGGCTGGACATACCTGGTACCTCAGCACCTCAGATCTGTGCTGGTTCTACGCCTGGCTGGAGCGCGGCGAACGTACGAAAGCGGCCCAGACCCTGCGCGCCCAGTTCCGCTACGGCATGACGCCGGAGTACTATATGGCGGAGCGCTATGCCGACAACGACCCCACCTTCTGTCCCTGGCAGCCCAACGCCAGCGCCAATGGGCGGACGATCACGATGATGCTGGACTTCTACGGGGAGGAAGACACGTAAGGCGAAACCACGCGGGGAGGCCTGCCCATGCCTGACGATGACGACATCCTGGAGATAAGTTGGGACGATCTGAGAGACGTGCCGGCGGCGCCTCCGACCGATCTCTTTCCCGCGGTGGATCCCGCCGACGCGGCTCTGGCCGGGGGGCGGGAGCCCTGGATAGATTTGGATGCGCTCTGCGCCCGGACCCGCGGCGGCTTCACGGTGCGCTTTCGTCAGGCCGGGCCGGGCATGTATGCCTTTGTCAGCCTGGTAGGCGGCGCCTCCGGCAAGTCGAGCGCCCCGTCGGAACCCGGCCGCGGCCTCGGTCAGGTGCAGGCCAGCTTTAACCTGGCCGGGTACACCGGCTGTCCCCACTGTGGCATGTCGGAACTGATCCAGTGCGATCGCTGCGGGACCATCGCCTGCGGCGGGGCGGTGCAACGCGACAAGCGCGGGGCCTGGGTGGTCTGTCCGGGTTGCGGGGGCCGGGGGCAGGTAGTGGACAACGCGCAGGTGACGGTTCAGGGGCAGGTGGGGGGGATGAAAGGCAAGGCGGGAGGCAAGCGGTGGTGATCGGGATGCCCGCGCAGGAGCCCAGTGCGGGTCCTTCCGGCTGCCCGGGGGACTCTCCGGGTCCCCTGCTCTCCGTCGTCATCCTCAACTACAACGGCGAGCCCTTCCTGCGGCCCTGTCTGGACTCGCTCCGCCGGCAGACCCTGACCGAGATCGAAATCCTCGTCGTGGACAACGCCTCCCCGGACGGTTCAGCCGATCTGGTCGAAAACGAATACCCTCAGGTCCGCCTGCTGCGTCTGCCCGAGAATCTGCACTTCTGCGGTGGCAACAACGCCGCCCTGCCTCTGGTCACCGGGGAGTACGTAGCCTTCCTCAACAACGACACCTACGTCGAGCCGGATTGGGCCGCGGAGATAGTGCGGGCTTTTCGTGAGAACCCGCAGGTGGGGGCCGTAGCCTGTAAGATCGTTCTCGCCGATCGGCCCGACACGCTGGACAACGCGGGCACCGAGTGGCTCTCCGTGCTGATCGGCCACAAGATCGGCTGGCTGCAGCCCGCCGCTGACTACGTCCGGGAGCAACTGGTCTTCGGCTTCTGTGGGGGCGGGTGTGCTCTGCGTCGGGAGGTGCTGGAGCAGGTGGGCGGCTTTGACGAGGACTTCCAGAGCCACTACGAGGACGTGGACCTGTCCTTCCGAGTGCTGCTGGGCGGCTGGAAGTGCCTGTACGTCCCCACCGCCGTCGTGCATCACCACGCTTCCGCCACCTACGGCTACGCCTCGCCGCTGGTCGTGCACCGCACCACCCGCAACGCCGAATGGGTGGTGATCAAGAACGTCCCCTGGCAGGTGCTGCTCAAGCACGGTCTGGCGATGGTGATACACCGCCTCTATGGTCTGGCCTACTGGAGCCTGCACGGCGGCTTCTGGGCGCGGGTACGGGGGCACTGGGCAGCGCTGCGGCAGTTGCGCCGGATGCTGGGCAAGCGCCGAGCCCTCCAGCGTTCCGCCCGGGTGGGCTGGCGGGAGGTGGAGGCCTACACGACGTTCAAGTGTCTGCCGGACGCGTTGCTGGGGACCAAGTGGCCGAAGATACTGCGAGTTTGGAAAAGGGTGTCAGACACTATTTTCCGGCGCGCAAGATAGTGTCTGACACCTTTCTCAGCCGTGCCCCCGGCCGCAGCACGATCCTCAACCACTGCGCTCCCAAGGCCACCGCCAGCAGCCCTCGCCATCCCCAGAAGCACAGCGCATTGGTCCGGTCGTGGAAGTGTCTGCGGTAGTAGTGCACCCAGCCAGCGTACCACATCTGCAACCGGCGCTGCGGAGCGACCTGAGCAATGGAGCTGCCGGAGTGGTGTATCATCTGCCCCGTCGGAGTGAACCAGATCTCCCAGCCCGCCTGCCGCAAGCGATAGCACAGATCCACGTCGTTGAAGAAAATCGGGCAGCCCTCGTCCATCAGCCCTACCTGCTCCAGCGCCACCCAGCGCAGCAGCAATGCCGAGGCCATGGGCTGGTCCACCTGTCTCTCGGTGTTATGCCCCCACCCTTCCAGACGGTACTCGCGCAGCGCCCGCAGGTGAGAGAAGCGGCGGCTGCAGTCCA